>Ga0206910_1013_pt1 | contig 42249 bp, 36 predicted proteins | sample Alteio_BWOrgHeat_77_FD_152949 | JGI IMG/M metagenome (GOLD analysis project Ga0206910, IMG submission 152949) | Enriched cells from forest soil in Barre Woods Harvard Forest LTER site, Petersham, Massachusetts, United States -... | ecosystem: Environmental > Terrestrial > Soil > Temperate forest >... | reverse complement strand
AGCGAAGCAAGATGAAGCGGCGAGAAGTTCTTTAACAAGATGAAAGAGTGATATATGTGCGTGTTTACCCGAGCAATTCGTGCGAAGGAGAATAAGCGGACATAGTTGAGCAATTGATTATGTAAGCGAAAGGTTTTAAAGAAGTGGAGAGTTTGATCATGGCTCAGATTGAACGCTGGCGGCACGCCTAACACATGCAAGTCGAGCGGTAGCATGGTTAGTAGCAATACTAACTGATGACGAGCGGCGGACGGGTGAGGAATACGTAGGAACCTGCCCTTAAGCGGGGGATAACCAAGGGAAACTTTGGCTAATACCGCATAATCTCGAGAGAGAAAAGCTGCCCGCAAGGGTGGCACTTGAGGAGGGGCCTGCGTCCGATTAGCTAGTTGGTAGGGTAAGAGCCTACCAAGGCGATGATCGGTAACTGGTCTGAGAGGACGACCAGTCACACTGGGACTGAGACACGGCCCAGACTCCTACGGGAGGCAGCAGTGGGGAATATTGGACAATGGGGGCAACCCTGATCCAGCGATGCCGCGTGAGTGAAGAAGGCCTTCGGGTCGTAAAGCTCTTTAGGTTGGGGAGAAGGATATGAGGTTAATACCCTTGTATTTTGACGGTACCGACAGAATAAGCACCGGCAAACTCTGTGCCAGCAGCCGCGGTAATACAGAGGGTGCGAGCGTTAATCGGAATTACTGGGTGTAAAGGGCGCGTAGGCGGTAAGATGTGTGTGGTGTGAAAGCCCCGGGCTTAACCTGGGAAGTGCATCGCAAACTATCTAACTAGAGTATATGAGAGGGTGGCGGAATTTCCGGTGTAGCGGTGAAATGCGTAGAGATCGGAAGGAACGTCAATGGCGAAGGCAGCCACCTGGCATAATACTGACGCTGAGGCGCGAAAGCGTGGGGAGCGAACAGGATTAGATACCCTGGTAGTCCACGCTGTAAACGATGAGGACTAGATGTTGGTAGGGGAACCTATCAGTATCGAAGCTAACGCGATAAGTCTTCCACCTGGGAAGTACGGCCGCAAGGTTGAAACTCAAATGAATTGACGGGGGCCCGCACAAGCGGTGGAGCATGTGGTTTAATTCGATGCAACGCGAAGAACCTTACCTACCCTTGACATCCTGCGAACCCTGATGAGAGTTGGGGGTGCCGAAAGGAGCGCAGAGACAGGTGCTGCATGGCTGTCGTCAGCTCGTGTTGTGAGATGTTGGGTTAAGTCCCGTAACGAGCGCAACCCTTGTCCTTAGTTGCCAGCATTAAGTTGGGGACTCTAAGGAGACTGCCGGTGAGGAACCGGAGGAAGGCGGGGACGACGTCAAGTCATCATGGCCTTTATGGGTAGGGCTACACACGTGCTACAATGGGGCGTACAGAGGGTCGCGAACCCGCGAGGGGGAGCCAATCCCGAAAAGCGTCTCGTAGTCCGGATTGGAGTCTGCAACTCGACTCCATGAAGTTGGAATCGCTAGTAATCGCGAATCAGCATTGTCGCGGTGAATACGTTCCCGGGCCTTGTACACACCGCCCGTCACGTCATGGGAGTGGATGGTACCAGAAGCGCGTAGTCTAACCTTCGGGGAGACGCCTGCCACGGTATGATTCATGACTGGGACGAAGTCGTAACAAGGTAGCCGTAGGGGAACCTGTGGCTGGATCACCTCCTTACTATATGAAGGGCTGGTAGTGTCTAAGACACTATTAGCCGAGCAACCGAGAGGTTGTTAGAGGTAATAGATCGCACACTTGGATAGACACGCACATAGATCACTCTTGAAGTCTTGATAAAGCAAGCGAGTTTGAGAAGAGAATATCGGGAACAGGCGATACAAGGGCCTGTAGCTCAGTTGGTTAGAGCACACGCTTGATAAGCGTGGGGTCGGTGGTTCAAGTCCACCCAGGCCCAATAGATGAAGAAGACGATGGGGCCATAGCTCAGCTGGGAGAGCATCTGCTTTGCAAGCAGGGGGTCGTCGGTTCGATCCCGACTGGCTCCAGAGAAAAGTGGAGATGGAGGTCGGAAGAGAGAAGTAGAAGATAAGATTTTATGATGTGAAGTAGAGGTTTATCTTCTGTTCTTTAGAGACAGAACGTTCTTTAACAAAGTGGATGAAAGAGAAGCGAAGTACACTGAGTAAATTACTCAAGACAACTTAGTATGAACGTATGCTTCGAATCAGATGTAGGCGAGCTGCATGAGAATGTGGAGTAGTCTGGAGACGATTTGGGGTTATATGGTCAAGAAATTAAGCGCACAGGGTGAATGCCTTGGCAGTAAGAGGCGACGAAAGACGTGGCAGCCTGCGAAAAGCCCCGGGGAGCTGGCAACAAGCATTGATCCGAGGATATCTGAATGGGGAAACCCGATACGAGAGATCGTATCATCCTAGTCTGAATACATAGGGCTAGAGAAGCGAACGCGGGGAACTGAAACATCTAAGTACCCGTAGGAAAAGAAATCAACCGAGATTTCCCTAGTAGTGGCGAGCGAACGGGAAACAGCCTGAATGTGGAAAGCAAGCTGATTTAGCAAAATGGTTTGGAAAAGCCAGCGATACAGGGTGATAGCCCCGTATGCGAAAGATCAGCGAAGTGCAAGCATTCGAAAAGTAAGACGGGACACGTGAAATCCTGTTTGAAGATGGGGGGACCATCCTCCAAGGCTAAATACTCCTTACTGACCGATAGTGAACAAGTACCGTGAGGGAAAGGCGAAAAGAACCCCGGAGAGGGGAGTGAAATAGAACCTGAAACCCTGTGCGTACAAGCAGTGGAAGCATGGCGAAAGCTGTGTGACTGCGTACCTTTTGTATAATGGGTCAGCGAGTTAATAGTGTTGGCGAGCTTAACCGAGTAGGGTAGGCGAAGGGAAACCGAGTCCGAAATGGGCGTCAAGTCGGCACTATTAGACCCGAAGCCGGGCGATCTATCCATGGCCAGGGTGAAGGGGCGGTAACACGCTCTGGAGGCCCGAACGCACTACTGTTGAAAAAGTAGGCGATGAGTTGTGGATAGGAGTGAAAGGCTAAACAAGCCCGGAGATAGCTGGTTCTCCTCGAAAGCTATTTAGGTAGTGCCTTGTATTTTAATTTGCGGGGGTAGAGCACTGTGCCGGCTAGGGGGACGTGATAGTCCTACCAAACCGATGCAAACTCCGAATACCGCAGAGGATAATACAGGAGACACACGGCGGGTGATAAGGTCCGTCGTGAAGAGGGAAAAAGCCCAGACCGTCAGCTAAGGTCCCCAAGAGATAGTTAAGTGGAAAACGATGTGAGAAGGCAGAGACAGCCAGGAAGTTGGCTTAGAAGCAGCCATCTTTTAAAGAAAGCGTAATAGCTCACTGGTCGAGTCGGCTTGCGCGGAAGATGTAACGGGGCTAAAACTATCCACCGAAGCTACGGATTCACACTTTTAGTGTGAGTGGTAGAGGAGCGTTCTGTAAGTCTGTGAAGGTGACTTGAGAAGGTTGCTGGAGATATCAGAAGCGCGAATGCTGACATGAGTAACGATAATGCGAGAGAAAAACTCGCACGCCGAAAGTCCAAGGTTTCCTGCGCGACGGTAATCGACGCAGGGTGAGTCGGCCCCTAAGGCGAGGCTGAGAAGCGTAGTTGATGGGAAGCAGGTTAATATTCCTGCACTTGGTGATTGGAGCGAAGGGGGGACGGAGAAAGCTAAGCTAGCCAGGCGTTGGTAGTCCTGGTTTAAGCGAGTAGGCAGATCACTTAGGCAAATCCGGGTGATCATTATGCTGAGACGTGATGACGATTCTGTGTAAGAACAGGAGAAGTAGTTGATGCTAAGCTTCCAGGAAAATCCTCTAAGTGTTGAAGATCATCGAACCGTACCGCAAACCGACACAGGTGGACAAGTTGAGAATACTAAGGCGCTTGAGAGAACTCGGGTGAAGGAACTAGGCAAATTGACACCGTAACTTCGGGAGAAGGTGTGCCTCTGTTAGGTGAAGGCCCTGCGGCTGGAGCTGAGAGAGGTTGCAAAGAATCGGTGGCTGCGACTGTTTATTAAAAACACAGCACTCTGCAAACTCGAAAGAGGAAGTATAGGGTGTGACGCCTGCCCGGTGCCGGAAGGTTAAGTGATGGGGTCAGCGCAAGCGAAGCTCTTGATCGAAGCCCCGGTAAACGGCGGCCGTAACTATAACGGTCCTAAGGTAGCGAAATTCCTTGTCGGGTAAGTTCCGACCTGCACGAAAGGCGTAACGATAGCCACACTGTCTCCACCCGAGACTCAGTGAAGTTGAATTTGCTGTGAAGATGCAGTGTACCCGCGGCAAGACGGAAAGACCCCGTGCACCTTTACTATAGCTTTGCACTGGACTTTGAGCGTTTCTGTGTAGGATAGGTGGGAGGCTATGAAACCTTAGCGCTAGCTGAGGTGGAGCCGACCTTGAAATACCACCCTGAAATGCTTGGGGCTCTAACCTAATCTCGTAATCCGGGATGGGGACAGTGCATGGTGGGTAGTTTGACTGGGGCGGTCTCCTCCCAAAGAGTAACGGAGGAGTACGAAGGTACACTCAGCGCGGTCGGACATCGCGCAATGCCTATAAGAGGAAAAGTGTGCTTGACTGCGAGACTGACAAGTCGAGCAGGTACGAAAGTAGGTTCTAGTGATCCGGTGGTTCTGTATGGAAGGGCCATCGCTCAACGGATAAAAGGTACGCCGGGGATAACAGGCTGATACCGCCCAAGAGTTCATATCGACGGCGGTGTTTGGCACCTCGATGTCGGCTCATCACATCCTGGGGCTGAAGCCGGTCCCAAGGGTATGGCTGTTCGCCATTTAAAGTGGTACGCGAGCTGGGTTTAGAACGTCGTGAGACAGTTCGGTCCCTATCTGCCGTGGGCGTTTGAGATTTGAGGGGAGTTGCTCCTAGTACGAGAGGACCGGAGTGAACGTACCTCTGGTGTTCCGGTTGTCACGCCAGTGGCATTGCCGGGTAGCTATGTACGGAAAAGATAACCGCTGAAAGCATCTAAGCGGGAAGCTTGCCCCAAGATGAGATCTCACGAGCCTTATGGCTCCTGTAGGTCCGTTGGAGACCACAACGTTGATAGGTTGGATGTGAAAGTACAGTAATGTATTCAGCTAACCAATACTAATTGACCGTGCGACTTGACCATATAACACCCAAGTGAGTTTCTGGACGGAAGTCTGAGAAGCGAGGGTGACAAAGTGAGTAAGCGAGAGCTGAAGGTCACGAGTAAATAAAAGTGTATAGAGCTTCTCTTTCATCGCCTGCTAGCAATAAGCTGGCAGGACACAGTTACTGCCTGGCGACCAGAGCAAGTGGGTACCACCTGATCCCATCCCGAACTCAGAAGTGAAACCATTTAGCGCCTATGATAGTGTGGAATTTACCATGCCAAAGTCGGTCATCGCCAGGCTCTTATTCGAAACCCCTGCTGGGCAACCAGCAGGGGTTTTTTTTCTTCCAGGGTTTTTTTGGGGGGGTGTTTCTTTTTTTGGATTCCTGGCAAGGGGTTTTTTGTTTCTCTTCCTGTTCCTATTTTCCAGTCTTTGGTTCAGATATTTCTATCCTGAATTCGCTCGCCATCAACCCGCACCGCACCTTGCTGAATCATCCTGTTTGCCTCAGAAGTACTTTCTACCAAGTTTGCAGCCTTCATTAAATTGGCAATCTGCATGCTATTTCCATCTACTTTTACATTTACTTCAGGCATGTCTTCAGGCATTTGCCCCTTCTGAAACTGAGCAATAAAGTTTTCCCTGGCCTGCCTTCCCGCCTCTAGCGAGTGGAACCGCGACGCTAATTCTTCACCCAGCATGAACTTTATATCTCTCGGATTCATGCCATTATTCACCTCATCGCGTAGTTTTTTAATTTCATCCATGGTTTTAAAACTCACCAGCTCGAACCATAGCCACATTGTTTCATCTGATACAGACATGACCTTACCGAAAATCTGATCTGCCGACTCATCAATACCAATATAGTTACCCAGTGACTTCGACATTTTTTTGATGCCATCCAAGCCTGGTAATAAAGGTAAAGTTATGATCACTTGTGGTTTTAATCCATTGTGTTTTTGTAATTCCCTACCCATGAGTAAATTAAATTTTTGATCTGTTCCACCCAACTCAATATCTGCCTGCATAGCCACCGAATCATATCCTTGCAACAATGGATATAAAAATTCATGTATGGCGATAGGCTGCTCGGATGTATATCTTTTATGAAAATCATCTCGCTCCAGCATTCTTGCAACCGTATGAGTTGCGGCCAGCTTAATCAAATCAACTGCCGTCAGCTTTTCACCCCATTGAGAATTAAACATGATTTTAGTTTTATTCGGATCTAGCACTTTGAAAACCTGCTTCTGATAGGTCATTGCATTTTCTTGCACTTGCTCACGAGTCAATGGCGGCCGCGTTTCATTTTTTCCGGTAGGATCGCCTATCATTCCTGTAAAATCGCCTATCAAAAACATAACCTCATGACCAAGCTCTTGTAACTGCCTCATTTTATTCAGCAGCACGGTATGCCCTAAATGTAAATCCGGTGCAGTCGGATCAAATCCTGCCTTGACGCGTAATGGCCGCCCTTCTTTTAGCTTAGCAATTAATTCTTCTTCAACCAGGATTTCTTCCGTACCACGACGAATAATGGATAACGCTTCGTCAATTGTTGTCATGAGATCACACTCCGATGCTACTAAATAATGTTACTAAATAATCTAAATAAAAGAGCGCAAATTATGGCACAATAGCGAGTGTTAACAAAATCCACGATATGAGAACTACTGATGAAAGATTTGTATATAGGATTAATGTCAGGTACAAGCGTAGATGGAATTGATGCAGCATTAGTCGATTTCAGTCAACCACAACCCTCGATTGTCAGCACACACTACACACCTTATGCTTCTGATTTAAAAGAACAAATTCTTGCACTGTGCCAGCAGGGCAATGATGAAATTCATCGGCTAGGCCAGTTGGATATTCAGTTGGGTAAAGAATTTGCCCATGCGGCAAACAAGTTATTACAACAAAGCTCCATCTCATCTCATGATGTCAAAGCCATAGGCAGTCACGGACAAACGATACGCCACTTTCCCCATTTACCTCATCCATTTACGCTTCAAATCGCTGATCCAAACACTATCGCTGCTGAAACCGGAATCACTACTGTAGCCGATTTTCGCCGTAAAGACATTGCTCATGGCGGCCAGGGTGCGCCTCTTGTGCCCGCTTTCCATCAGTCAGTATTGTCATCTGAAACGATAAATCGCGCTGTGGTTAATATAGGCGGAATTTCTAATGTCACTTTACTGCCGAAAAATCATCCTTACCCTGTAATTGGATTTGATTTAGGGCCTGGTAATGTCTTAATAGATACCTGGATCAAGCTTCATTTGAAAAAAGATCACGATGAAAATGGTAATTGGGGTGCACACGGAGAAATCCAGCCTGATTTGTTAAACCTTTTACTGTGCGATGACTATTTCCAATTACCACCACCAAAAAGCACGGGGCGTGAGCGATTCAACCTCGCCTGGCTAATGCAGCATTTACAAACATTAGGTAGAGAAATCGCGCCTATCGATGTTCAAGCGACTCTTGTCGAATTAACCGCACAATGCATTAGTCAATCCATCTTGAAGTATTTACCTTCGGGTGAAATGCTAGTTTGCGGCGGCGGTGCTCATAATGCCTATTTGATGTCACGCTTACAAGCATTGACTCACCCCCACTTCACTGTTGCCAGCACACAAAAATGCGGCCTTGATCCTGATTGGATTGAAGCTATCGCGTTTGCCTGGCTAGCTCGCCAAACATTAAACCACCAACCAGGAAACCTTCCCAGCGTAACAGGTGCAACACGTGCTGCTATATTAGGCGGCATTTATCAGGAGTTCCCGCTGAAAAACGCTCTTACAAAACTTCGCATTTAAAATCTTCGTATTTTCCACCGGGGCCGCGCTCAATTTTTTCTAAATAATTAAAAATAAATGTGAATGGATAATCGAATACAAATTGTAATTGTGAGCGCAATTCATCTTCCTGTTTCACAGTAAACGGTGCAATATGCGCAAGATTAATCTGTATTTCAGTGAGTGTTTTTTGAATCACCTGAAATTGTGCGCCAGCAAACATATCCATTAACCGTATTCCATTACTGGCAAAGCTAGGCCAAATACGGCGGCCATCAGGCATTTTTAATACATTTCGCTGACGACCTAATACTCGCTTGATAACCGGCAGCCCGCGGCCACAAGGACAAGGCGCACCCAAGGTTGCATAATCACCCACAAAATATCGTATCATTGGGGAAGAAAAATTATGCAAGCTAGTCACTACCACTTGACCAGGCTCATCTATTTCACACTGCTTGCCTTGCTCATTCAGTACTTCTACAAACACATTTTCAGATTGAATATGATAATGTTCATGCTCGGAACATTGTAATGCAATATATCCTAACTCTTTTGTTGAATAAGTATCAATCAGCGGAATATTCAATACCTCTTTCACGAGTTTTCGCAAATCAGGTTCAACGATTTCACTATTGGTATGAATCATACTGAGATGAGATGGAATACCGCCATGCTCAGCAAAATATTGTGTCAATTCACGCAAGGTAGAAGGATTGCAATTAAGATAATGCGGATTGATTTCTCGCAGCCATTTCACTTCTTCTTCCGTAGTACAAATGGTCAAATGGTGGCACTTACCCGTTGGTACAACTCTATAAGTAGCAGGCCCCCAATTTTCAAACACAGCGCCATGCGGCGGCTGGGCTGCGGGATTTTCTGTAAAGCGAATGACAGCATAGGATTTTGAAAAATCATTTTTATGCCAAAGATGATCTCGCACCGTCAGCGCATTCCAAAAAAATTGTGTTGCCACATTACCTTTTACTGTGACAGGCATACCCGTCGATCCGGTCGATGTCATCAGCTCAGAAGGTTCATGTGATGGAATAGGCTGCTGGGTAAATATATTATCTTTTGCTTGCTGTACATCCTGACGCGTTAATAGCGGTAGATCAGACCAAATATCGCGTAATTGATCCGCATGATGTATGGCTGGAAAATGGGCATATTTATCTCGGTAATAAGGCACAGTACTGCGAGCAAAATTCACCAATTCAACCATTTGGGCAAGCTGGAAATTCAGCAACTGCGTCGGAGAAAATTTTTCACTCATTGAAAAATAATAAAGTTGTGAGAGCAATTGTGCTGCTTTTGGCGTAGGTACGACAGGCCAAACAATTCCTGGAATAGAACTGGGTATGGGCAAAGAAACTTCAAATTTATTATCCATCGTTAATTTCCACTTATTCATCATCAGTGATACAGGAGGATACAGGAGTTCCCGCTAAAAAATGCAACCTGACATTTTCAGCTGGTTTCCAGAAAAAAATTCCGACTCGTCATGTATAACGAGCCGGAATTTTTATTATAGTGAGGCGCACAGATTACATATTACATCCAGTCTGTACCTAGCTTGACACCAACGAATAAACCCTGGTCGCTAAAGTTACTGGTTTTGGTAGAAGCAAAACCCGATGAAGTCGCATTAGGAGCGAATCCAGTATCAAAGACTTCAAAGCTATCCTCTGGACGTTCAATAGCATGGATGTAAGATTCAACTTGCCAGCCAGCATCAACTGTCAGAGAAGTAGTTCGACAAGGTACACCTTCTGCTCCAACTTCTCCCCAAACATAGGTATAGCTAGCACCCAATCTCATGCCAAGCTTTGGAATCACTACATGACGATCGGAATAATCAGAATTTGCAAAGTTAGTGTCTGTTTGCTCTGTATTGGTCACGTTAAGTGAAATATCGCGAGTAGCGACTAATAATGCACCATTTGCATTACCAAATAAGGCAAAACCATATGGCAAGTGATAGGTCAGATCCATTTCAACTCGTGGGCCTATACCTTTGGTTTCGTTTTCTGATTTAAATCCCACTACGCCAAGGCCTGTCGGTACGCCAGAATCTGCCGTAACCGTTAAATTACTTCGCAGTCTTGCATACTCAACACCACCAGCAAAACGCACACTCCATGGATTGTTAAAGTTAATGGTATGACCCCAAACAGCATAAGCATCATCCAAATCAAAGGTAACGTGGCCATTTACCGATATCCATGGGTCATTGAATAACCAACGAGGCGTGGAATCCCCAGCTCCATTTAGCGCTGTTCCTGTTGGTGATACGGAATCATTATCACTGGTACGCATTTGCATCCAGCTGACGGTCAAATCATCGTTTTCTGTGAATTTGAGACCACCAAATACTCTCCAACTCCAATCATATGATGTATGAATAGCATCATTAGAGAAAGTACCATTTGGAGCCGAAAGGTTAACTGGATTAACTGTGACATAGTCCAGGTCACCGTTCATTGGTCGCAAATCCAAACCTTCAACACCAATAAATGCACCTGAAAATTGGGGGGCCCATGTATTAGCATTATAAGTGCTCGGTGCAGCTGCATAAACAGATCCAGCCATACCTAACACGACCACACTAATTGCGCTTCGTTTGAAGAAAGACTTCATGTCCGTATGCTCCCTGTTATGTACCGTGATTGATACTGTGATCTTTTATCATAGATCAAGTAACAGAGAATACGCAACGAATAAAACATAGGAATAGAGAGCTGTGACCATCGCACGTCTCATCATCCCTGTCTTACTATTTAAATCCATCCCGTCTTTAGCATCTGATAAAAGCGGGATGGATTGTTTTCAACTAGACTATAGCCAATCTGAGCTATATTTAATGCCCACAAACAAGCCTTGGTCGCCAAAGTTACTGGCTTGTGTTGTCTGGAATGATTCGTCAAAGAAGTCTCCGTCAGGACGTTCAATAGCGTGTATGTATGACTCAACTTGCCAGCCAGCGTCTATGGTTAAGGTTGAAACTGAACCACCTTCACCACCTGATTGACCAAACATCCAGCCATAGCTAGCACCTAATCTCATTCCAAACTTTGGAACTACAACATGACGAGTGCTAAAGCTTGTAGAGAAGAAGTCTGATTCAATGTCAGGAGACACATTTGGATAGATTGAAATTTTACGTTCACTCATGAAAAGAGCTGCATTTGCATTAGCAAATAAAGCAAAATTATATGGCAAGTGATAAGTAGCATCAAATTCAACGCGTGGACCAAAACCTCTTAAGTGACTATGAGCAGTATTGCCAATAGATCCATTACTGCTGTCAATCACGACTGCATTAACGGTCATGTCACTATTTAATCTGACATAATCCAAACCAGCTGCAAAACGTACGCTCCATGGATTATTAAAGTTGATGGTATGGCCCCAAACGCCATATACATCATCTAAATCAAAATCAACCTTGCCTGAGATAGAATCCCATGAACTGTTATCTAACCATTTTGGTATTCCACCATTGCCCTCTAGTATACCAACTGAATTGCTATCATCTGCACGCATTCTGATCCAGCTCAATGTGATGTCATCATTGTCTGTAAATTTGATGCCGCCATACAAACGCCAGCTCCACTGATAATCAGTAGAAATTGCCTGGCTGTAATAAGAACCATGACTTGTTGGGTTAATCGAAACAAAATCCAGATCACCATTCATTGGGCGAATATCCAAACCATCTACTCCAATGAACCAACCATTCATATGAGGTGACCACATAGCAGTATTGTGTGACATTGCAGCGAACGAGGTTCCAGCCATTCCCATAACTAACATGCTAATAGCGGTTTTTTTAAGAAAAGACTTCATTCCTTTACTCCCTATCCTAATTGATGTATGAAACATTCCCAGAGGATATAGTACCAAATAAAAGTTTTAATACAATATCTGTCAATCAAATAGATGAAAAGAAAATGATTACACAGAAGTTCCCGCTGAATGATTACACTTTTCCATACTCATCTTTTTTTCCTAACCAACGCATAATCAATGGATGAATCATCTCCGCATGATTACGCATAATGATTTCTGCAGCCTCATGCACTTGCGATAATACATCATTATCTCTAATCAAATCTGCAACACGAAATGACAACTCACCTGTTTGGCGCGTTCCCAATACTTCGCCAGGGCCTCGCAATTCCAAATCTCTCTGTGCGATTTTGAATCCATCTACTGTCTCTCTCATCACTGCAAGCCTCTGTTTAGCTAATTCAGACAAGGGATGCTGATATAGCAAAATACAATGACTAGCAGTTTCGCCTCTTCCCACTCGCCCGCGTAATTGATGCAATTGAGAAAGACCTAAACGTTCTGCATTTTCGATTATCATGACACTGGCATTAGGAACATCCACTCCGACTTCTATCACCGTAGTTGCAACCAGCAAATGGGTTTCTCGCTGTTGAAATGCATGCATGGCGACTTCTTTATCATGCGATTTCATACGCCCATGAATCAAACCAATTTTAAATTCGGGCAGGAATGCTTGTAATTCTTCTGCTGTAGTTGTTGCTGCTTGGCAGGCAATCACTTCAGACTCATCAATTAAAGGACAAACCCAATAAACTTGTCGCCCTTGATGACAGGCATCACGTATACGCTCCACCACTTCATCACGTCGTGCACTACTGATTACAGTCGTCATGATAGGCGTTCTGCCAGGAGGCAATTCATCAATGACAGAACAATCAAGATCGGCATAAAAACTCATTGCTAATGTACGCGGAATAGGGGTTGCCGTCATAACAAGTTGATGTGGAAAAAAAGCTTCTTGCAATCCTTTTGCCCGAAACAATGCCCTTTGATGAACACCAAATCGATGCTGCTCATCAATCACAACCAATGCCAGGGCAGAAAAATTCACATCTTCCTGAAACAAAGCATGCGTCCCTAACACAATTTGCGCCTGGCCATTTTTAATAGCAGTCATCGCAGCATTTCGCGCACTCGCTTTAACAGTACCCGAAAGGAAAACGACATTTATTCCCAGAGGCTGCAGCCATCGCTTGAACCCTCGATAATGCTGCTCAGCCAGCAATTCGGTAGGCGCCATCATTGCAGCTTGATAACCATTTTCTACCGTTTGCAGCATGGCAAGCGCAGCAATCACTGTTTTACCTGAACCCACGTCGCCTTGCACCAATCTCAACATAGGATGCGCTTGTGATAAATCTTTCTTTATTTCGCGGGCAACCCGCTCTTGTGCATGCGTAAGCTGAAATGGTAAATTTTCGCGAAATTGCTGCAATAAACCCGTTTCTGCCGTCAGCGATACACTTTGCTGTGATTGAAACTTTTGTTTTACTTGTAACAAACTGATTCGGTGAGCAAGTAATTCTTCGAAAATCAATCGTTGCTGGGGAATCGTTTTACTATCCAGCAAGAGAGGCATTTTTACATCACGAGGCGGTCTATGAACAAACTGTAATGCTTCTTTCAACGTTGGAAACGATAATGTTTGCAACAGTGATGCTGGCAATAATTCGCGAAAACTATTTTCTGTCTCCATCCATGCCAGTGCGTTCATGGTTAACTTTCTCAGCATGTACTGACTTAATCCTTCGGTTGCAGGATAAATTGGCGTGAAATGTTGATCGACTGGAATTTGCTTACCTTCCGTAATCACTTGAAACTCTGGATGTATCATCTCTAAACCTTTAGCACCCAGATGGACTGTGCTATAACATCGCAGACGTATGCCTGTTTTCAAAATTTCCGTTTGAAAGGGCAATATATGAAAAAAACGCAAATAGATAGAGCCTGTTTCATCTTTTAATTCGCATAATAATTTAGTGCGGCCACGCTGTGGCACAGTAACACTTTTAATAACCCCTTCGATTACCGCTTCATGATCAGGTGCAAGACGGGAAATGGGTTCTATATGTGTGCGGTCTTGATAACGCGCAGGCAGATGAAACAAGAGATCTTGCACAGAAAAAATTTCCAGCCTGGCAAGGTGTTTTGCCATTTGTTTACCAACACCTCGTAATTGAAATTCAGGTGCATTGGCTGATGATTTTTGTTTTTTTACGCGCAAAACGTGTCTCCTGTCATTTCAAGACTCAAGATTGGTTACATTTTACGGGTTTTCTTATTATAATTCATGCTTTTACTTATTCGGCACAAGATGTCTGATGCCCATCTACTTAACCATCTACTTAACCTTGATGCAGCACTGGTTTGATTATATAATTGCCAACCTTCAAATAACCGATTAATTTTATCCGGAGAACATAATGAAAAAATCCATTAGATTGCTATTAATAATGATAATAACTTCTTTTACCCTTATACCACTCGCATTTGCCGCCAAGCAATTTGCTCCTATCCATTGGGACTCTTTAAATTCTCAAGATATCATCACCCTGCATACTCCTGGCAGCTCCGTTTATAATGCTCTGATTTCTGTAGACAGGTTAGTAGGTATGGATGCCGGAGAAAGCATCAATGTTAATTGCGAAGGCCAAACATTCGTGGTTAAACCTGGCTCAGCCATTATTTGTAAATTCGGCAATCAGCTCGACGTAAAACCAACCATAACATTCAGCTCAGTCAGCAACAACCCTGCATCAGGTTCTTATCAGGTTGAATAAACTCTTATTCCCTCGCGTTTACTGGTTGAAAAAAAAATTCAGCAAGTATACAGTGCGCACTCTAAAGGGTATGTTATCAACATACCCCACGCCGGGGTGGTGGAATTGGTAGACACGCAGGTTTCAGATGCCTGTGGGGGCAACCCCGTGGAGGTTCAAGTCCTCTCCTCGGCAATAAATGGGTCAATCTCTACCGTCTCAAAGGGATTACGCAACATAATCGTATCTTTTCTGTCTGGTCCGGTTGAAATAATATCAATAGGAACACCTGCGAGTTCTTCCACATATAATAGATACTTTTGCGCATTCGCAGGCAAATCATTAAACCTTTTGATGCATGCAGTAGACTCGTTCCATCCGGGTAATTCTTCATAAACAGGTTCACATTCAGCAAATAATTCCGTCTCTATAGGTGGATATTGACATTGTTTACCGTGAAGTTGATAACCGGTGCAAATCTTGACCGTCGGCAACCCATCTAACACATCAAGCTTGGTAATACATAACCCGGAAAAACTGTTTAACTGTATGGATCGGTGCAATGCAACCATATCCAACCAACCACAACGGCGCGGACGGCCAGTGACTGATCCAAATTCGTTACCTTGTACGGATAAATACTTGCCTACTTCATCATGTAGCTCAGTAGGAAACGGCCCAGCACCCACTCGTGTGGTGTAAGCCTTGGTGATGCCCAACACATAATTAAGATGGCGCGGCCCAAATCCACTGCCTACACTCGCAGCACCAGCGACAGTATTGGAAGAAGTCACGTAAGGATAGGTGCCATGATCGATATCGAGCAACGTTCCCTGTGCGCCTTCAAACATAATGTTTTTACCTTCTTCCCTATATTGCGTTAGCATGGCAGCAACATCCGTGCGCATCGATTCTAACTTTGGAACTATTAACAATAAATTATCGAGTAACTGGCGAAATTCAATTGTTTCATGCCCATGATAATGCTGTAAAACAAAGTTATGGTAAGACAATACTTCTTCCAGTTTTTCACTCAAGCGTTTTTCATTAAACAAATCGCCAAAACGTAAAGCGCGTCTAGCCACCTTATCTTCATAGGCAGGACCAATGCCGCGTCCTGTAGTACCGATAGCCGACTTCCCTTTTGCCTGTTCACGCGCCCTATCTAATGCAACGTGATAAGGCAGAATAAGCACACAAGCTTCACTAATACGTAAGCGCTCAGTCACAGGAACACCACGACGCTCCAATTCTTCTATTTCTTCGAGTAAAGCAGTAGGAGAAAGAACCACTCCATTACCAATCAAACATTGCACATGTGAATGAAGAATACCTGATGGTATGAGTCTTAATATGGTTTTCTGGCCATCAATGACTAGTGTATGACCGGCATTATGACCACCTTGAAAGCGGACTGCGATAGAAGCCTGCTCCATTAGCATATCAACAATTTTCCCTTTGCCTTCATCACCCCACTGACTACCTAAAATTACAACACTTTTTCCCATCATAGTTCTCGCTCTTAATTATCTGTTTCCTGAATCCTAATGTATTTACTTGCAATGCTCATCTCAAACCTGAAAAAGGTCACGCGCAATACAAACCAGGGCCAAACCAATCAACATACTAGCCAAACCGGTAATACGAATAGCCCGGTCACTTAATACAAACATTTGTGACATGATTTTGCGCCAAAAACGTGGAGACAAAAACGGCAATATGCCTTCAAATACAAATAGTAATCCGATAGCCGTTATTAGAATTGACCACATCATACAACCTACCCCTTTCTGCAAAGATCGCGCCTTTCGCTGGAGTGTGTATAGTAGCGAAAAACCTTGGCTTATTCCATCAATAGGACTGTAAAGAAAATAATCAAATTGAGAGGGCAGCCCCGTTATTCTAGTGTTGGGTTTCGCAAGCTCAGCGGTTCCCGCTGACTTTACGTGATGGGGTAATCTGCGAGCATCCACATCACTCAGTGCGAACTACCGAAAAGTTTCTCAAAATCCGGTTTTGATAATCGGATTTGTAAATGATGGTTACCCTCATCATCAATCTTTTCAGAGACAACAGCATCACGTGAATATAATTCTGCACGCAATTTTGCCTGGGCAGGCATTAAAACCACTTCTTTATGCACCATTTTTCTGCCAAGCATCTCACCGATTGCCTCAGCAAGCTCCGTCATTCCCATATCTTTAAACGCTGAAATATAGACACGCCTTACCTGGCCCGCCTCATCCCTGTCTAATTTGGGTATCAGATCAGTTGTTAAATCGATTTTGTTATAAACCATTAATCGCGGCACATCATCAGCTTGTATAGTTTTAAGTACCAGGTTGACTTGTTCGATATGAATATCTTTATTGTCATCTTGCGAGTCGACTACATGCAGTAACAAATCCGCTTCACTGACTTCTTCCAGTGTGGCATGAAATGCTTCAACCAAATCATGGGGTAAATGCCTGATAAAACCGACGGTGTCGGCGAGAATAATCGACCCGCAAGCGGGAAAATCCACTCTTCGCAGGGTCGGATCCAATGTTGCAAACAATTGATTTGCGACATAAACGTCAGAACCCGTCAAACGATTAAACAAGGTTGACTTTCCCGCATTCGTATATCCAACAATAGCAACCGTAGGAACAGTGGCTTTTCTACGTGAACGGCGTCCTTGCTCACGCTGCAGCCGAATCTTGTCTAGCCTAGCGGTGATTTGCTTTATTTTATTTCGAATTAAACGTCTATCTACTTCGAGCTGGGTTTCACCAGGGCCGCCTCGCAATCCTATACCGCCCCTTTGCCGCTCCAAGTGCGTCCAACCGCGAACCAGTCGCGTAGATAAATGCTTCAGAAATGCGAGTTCAACTTGCAATTTTCCTTCAAAACTACGGGCACGCTGCGCAAATATATCAAGTATCAATCCAGTACGGTCTAATACCCGACAATTAACGAGACGCTCTAAATTACGTTCCTGGGCTGGCGTTAAAATATGGTTAAAAATGACAAGTTGAACTTTGTTTGCAGCTACAATATCGCGAATTTCTTCTGCTTTACCAGAGCCTACAAAAAACTTGGATTCAGGCACACGTCGTGTGCCTGTCACTATTTCAACAATTTCTGCTCCTGCGGAAATAGCAAGCTCCTTGAATTCAGCAAGGTCTTCCTCCATATTTCCGGCAGGAAAATTAACATGAACCAATATAACGCGTTCGCCGCCTTTCGGGCGATCGTTCAATAGCAAATCTCCTCGTTTTATTTCAAAAAGCTAATGTTTTAACATTAGTCATGAGGTGGTAAATTTGGTTTCCCCACATTACCATTATTTTTATTACCATTACCATTACTACCACTACCATTTCCGGCATTTGGATATTCAAATGGTGACGATACATTTCTGGCTGGTACTATAGTTGAAATGGCATGTTTATATACCATTTGACTAACAGTATTTTTTAATAAAACGACGAATTGATCAAAAGATTCAATCACTCCCTGAAGTTTAATTCCATTTACCAGGTAAATAGAAACGGGAATTTTTTCTTTGCGCAATGAGTTTAAGAAAGGATCTTGTAATGATGGTCCTTTTGTCATGTTTTTTATTCTCCAATTTTAATTTAAATCCCATCCTCTCTCGAGGCCACAACTATTAACATAATGTTAATCTGCATCATTAACCTATTTGCTTTAATGAGCAGATTACGAAAACATCTGAGGATATCGAATATACAATCCTTAAGCAATATCGATATTTAGCTAAACCCTGCATCTTGACTATCTTTAGGCAAGTAATGGATTTTAAAGGGAAATGTCCTACAAAACTTTAAGAGAACACGGGTAGCTATCTTACTATAAAAGATTAATCATTTGATAATCCGGCATACCCAAATATGCTATAATATCAAATCTATCAATAGTGATCTGGCATTATGGCAAGTTTTAAATTTAATTGTTGTGTATTGAGCGGTTGGTTTATATGAGTAATTCAAACACCTCCTTAACAAAAACCTGTGTTAGCTGCGGCGTGCAAAAGCCATTATCAGCTTTTTTACAAATATCAGGTACTCAAGGAACGACATATGGAAATGTCTGCGCTTCTTGCCGTAAAACCAATATCGAAAAAGCACCCAAACCAACAGAGCCAGAAGAAAGCACCACCAGCACAACCGGTGTGAAGATTGATTCCAAAACAAAAGTGAAAGCTGAATTCGACAAACGCGAATACCGCAAACAAGTTGAAGAAGATTATTTTGAAGAACGCGACAAGAAAGACGAGAAACACACTCACCGCACTCAAAAAACCGAGAATATTTCTCAAGATGAAAAAAAGCACCGTAACAGTTTTTTAGAAAAACGTTCCTTTCTGGATAGCTCAAAAAAATCTAACACAAGCAACCCCAGCCAAGTGTTTGGTGGTGAAACACAGCAAACCGCTGCCGGTAAACTGGATTTTGCAACTGGGCCCGTTGAATATACCCGCGTAGCCGGGCTAGTGAAAGTAACACAATCTCCCATATTTCAATCATTCAAAAGCTGGCTTGGAAATGCACCTATTGTGAGCGCTGCTGAGAAAGCCGCTCAGCAAAAAAATAAAACCCAGCCGACACCTGCCGCTGATAAAGAACCTTTAAATGAATATTTAGACAAGCGTCATGGGCCTGGCTCTAAGAAATAACCTTACTCTTTTTTCACTACTTGCCCAGCGGCATTCACCACATAAGCAATATCTTGATGAGTAAATGAAAATAGTTTATTCGGTTTTAAAGAACCTTCGCGAATTTTATAAAGCGGACTCCCATTTTGATCCTTGGGGGGCTCAATACCGGCTGGCGTTGGTAAAATGTCTGATTTTTTGATGGCAACCGTCAAATAGCCATGTTGTACTTTGGTTGGACGATTGCGAATGAAAGCTTCAACATGTGCTTTCTCAATATAAATAGGACGATTTACACTATATTCATAATATACGGACGGACTTAACATCTTTTGCCACGTTTGCAAAACCACGCCTTGCGCATTAAAGATATAAACGTAAACTAGCGTTTCGTCTTCAGCAACTTTATCAATCTTGTTCTCAATTTCTTGCATCATGGCGTTAATTTCTTCCTGAACACGCAATCCCAGGTTCGCTAACCGATCGCGTATAAAACGAAATTTATCACCAATTTGATATTGATCGCGCAAATCCTTGTCGGCCTGGATAGATTCCAGGACCAATTTCTGGAGTTTTTCTTTTAATTCTTTTTCGCCATTTGACATAGTTCACTTACTTGATGAAGGTATAAAAACATTATATCTCAAAGAAAAAATTCATGAAAATTAAGTAGAAGCTGGGTTTGATTGAATTTTTCCACATTCTTCAGCTAGCTTAGCGAGGTTCTCAGCGATGCTTAATAAATAGGAAACTGAATTGTTAGGCCCCCCACTTTTGTCACCAGGTGCAGCATTTTGCAATCCTGTACCTAAAGCCAAAGCCTGTTTAGCAATTTCCAGCAATTCAGATTTAACAGATGCAGCCAAGATTGCCGTATCAGTCATAAAATAAATCACCCCGTCAGGATAAACTTTATTCTCTCTTATTATCATAGCACACCGGATATAACACTTTGATTATTTGAACCCCAGCCCTCGTGACAAAGACAGCTACTCCGGATATTTCATCATGTTGTCTGGCACCTTCTCGCTACGCTGCATGAGGAGATATCCAGGCTAGGATGCATCAACCGCAGCATTCCTGTCCTTGTAGCTTAAGTGCTTTATTTGTTCTATTTGGAAAGCACGATGCTGCATATAAGCATTACGCATAAAGACATATTTGTCTATTGCTGCTTCTTCCATCACAGGTTCAAATTGCAAGAGATTTGCCCTGTGATCTACCATGTAAAGCCCCAATACTTGATAACGACGGGATGGCGGCTCAATATAGGGATACACTGTAAATTCGAAATAATCTAGCGTAGTGCCCAGCCCATCTCTTATTGTATTTGGTCCTAAAAATGGCAATACAAGATAATTTGAATCTTTATAACCCCAAGCAGCTAACGTAAGACCAAAGTCATTTTGAAAATAAGGCAAGTGCATTCGTGTCGCCATATCAAACAACCCGCCTATCCCCATCGTCGAGTTAATGCCCAATCGGCAAATATCTTTAGTCATTTGATACAAATTAAATTGCAGCAAATCATTCACAATCGTAGGTATTTCGCCCAGATTATTAAAAAAATTGTGTACACCTTGATTGAGCGGCTTAGGCATGACGGCATTGTAAAGTTGAGCCACCGGTTTGATAATATAAAAATCGAGTTTGTCATTAAAGGTAAACATAGCCCGATTAAACTTTTCCAATGGATCTTTATTATATGCAATCTCATTGGCATTTAATTCGTCATCAATAGCATCGTCCGTTGTTTGACTATCATCCGTTGCACTTTGATCCGCTTGAGAGACAGCTGGTTTAGGGTCGCTCGATACCTGCTTGGATTTTTCCGCAGTCTGGCCTGCATAGCCTGTGATGCTTGTGGCAATTGAAAAAAGAAAAGAAATCAGGATGGTAGCAGCTACCCGCAATCCTTTTTGTTCATTATTATTCATATGCAATCCCAACATAGGCGAAAGGACTAGTTTAACGTCAGACATGAAAGACTACAAATTATCTATTTGAAATAGCCAAACTTTTGTTAAAATCCTTTTCCTTTAACTACAACTATACAAGACCATGAAAAATAATCGTCCGAATCCAATTACACTCCTCATATTAGATGGATGGGGTTATCGCAAAGATACTGATTGCAATGCCATCGCTGCAGCAAATAAACCGCATTGGGATAATTTATGCAGCCACTATCCTTATACATTAATTTCCGGATCAGGGCCTTGTGTTGGCTTACCAAAAGGCCAGATGGGTAATTCTGAAGTCGGTCATTTAAATATGGGAGCGGGACGTATCGTCTATCAAGATCTCACTAGAGTCGATCTTGCCATCAGCAATGGAGAGTTTTTTGAAAATGAAACATTGATGTCTGCCATCCAATTAGCCCAGAAGACAAACAAAGCTATCCATATTATGGGATTACTTTCTTCCGGCGGCGTGCATAGCCATGAAAAACACATTCATGCCATGATTGAAATGGCTGCAAGAAATCATCTCCCATCAGTCTATATACATGCTTTTCTGGACGGCCGAGACACACCACCGCGCAGCGCCATGAATTCACTAGAATCGCTGGACAACCACTGCCGGCAATTACAATGCGGGCAAATTGCATCGTTGATCGGACGTTATTATGCAATGGATAGAGACCACCGCTGGGAACGTATCCATAAAGCCTATGATTTACTGGCCATGGGCAAAGCAGCTTATAGTGCTGTCAGTGCAAAACAAGGTTTAGAACTGGCATATGAGAGAGGTGAATCCGATGAATTCGTGCAAGCCACTGCTATCCATCAGATCAATGCATCTCCTATTTATATTAATGATGGCGACATAATCATTTTTATGAATTTCCGGGCTGACCGTGCCCGCGAGATTACTCAAAGCTTGATAGAACCCGATTTTCAAGGTTTTTTACGTGAAAAATGGCCTCAACTCGGAAGATTTGTCTGTTTATCGGAATACGATAATCGATTTCCAGTACCTGTCGCCTTCCCCCCTCAAGTATTAAATAATATTTTAGCGGAATACATCAGCCAACTCGGTTTAAAGCAATTGAGAATTGCTGAAACAGAAAAATATGCACATGTGACTTTTTTCTTTAATGGAGGAGTAGAGCAGCCTTATCCAGGCGAAGACCGTATTTTAATTCCTTCACCTAAAGTTGCGACCTATGATTTACAGCCGCAAATGAGTGCTATTGAATTAACTGATAGATTGATTCACGAAATCAAATCGCAAAAATATGATTTAATTATTTGTAACTTTGCCAATCCGGATATGGTTGGTCACACCGGCAACTTCGATGCTACAGTAAAAGCCATAGAAGCCATTGATGATTGTCTAGGAAAATTAATTCCGGCCATACAAGGAGCGGGCGGCGAATTACTCATTACGGCTGATCATGGAAATGCTGAAAAAATGTTTGATTATGAATGTAATCAACCACATACTGCCCACACGAGTGATCCTGTTCCATTCGTATATCAAGGGCGTAAAGCCGCTATCGCCAAAGAAAATGGCAAACTATCTGATATCGCCCCTACTCTTTTGTACTTGATGGGATTGCCTCAGCCACAAGAAATGACTGGCGCATCACTCGTGAAATTAGCAGGTGAGTGAGAATCGTGGACGTATACCATCGCGTCAGGAATTCCCGCTAGCGGGAACCGCTGCCATAGCGTTTCTACAATGCACAGCATATATACAAATCTCTAATTTCCCACGTCTTTTTAGCAGAAATTTCTACAAATTAGTATAAAGAAATGCTGAGTGTTATACTTAAATTAACTAAAAAGATGGACGGATTGAGATGAACATACGTACTGTTGTTTTAGGTTTATTTGTTTCAGTTGCTTTACTTGGCGTTCACCCGGCAAGCTTTTCACAAACGCCTACAGGTAAAACATTGCCTGCCATTTCTAAAACAACTCCGACTCCTTCTGCAACCACTACTCAAACACCTGCGTCATCATCAGACCTGACTGTCACTGCATCACCTAAAGCGCCGCAGCCAGTAAACGATGATGATATTAATCGATTTACCAATACGATAGTGCTTATCAAAGATTTTTATGTGCAGCCTATAGGTGATAAAACATTATTGAATGATGCCATACGCGGCATGGTTAGCGGATTGGATCCACATTCTGAGTATCTCGATGGGGATGCCTATAATACACTACTCATGACCACTAGCGGCGAGTTTGGAGGAGTTGGCATTGAAGTCACGCCTGAGTTTGGCATACTCAAAATTGTTTCTCCTATGGATGATACTCCAGCAGCAAAAGCAGGCATCAAACCTGGCGATTATATTGTTGCTATCGACGGCAAATTAGTCAGTGAAATGTCCATGCAAGATGCTGTTGACAAAATGCGCGGCAAACAAGGATCGCAAGTCATTCTTACCGTATTACGCAAAGGTGAAAAAAAGCCGCTCGTCTTTAAACTCAACAGAGAAATCATCAAAATTGCCAGCGTCAAATCAAAAATGCTGGATGGCAGCTTTGCTTATATCCGTTTGACCCAATTCCAGGATCCCACTGCAAAACTCATGCGTGATGCAATCCTAAATTTAAAAAATCAAAATCAGGGGCAATTAAAAGGTATTATTCTGGATTTGCGCAATAATCCTGGCGGCTTACTCGAAAGCGCTGTACAAGTGGTGGATAGCTTCCTCGATGTTAAAAAACTCAATAATAAATACAATGATGTTATTGTCTACACGGAAGGTCGTCTACCCGAAGCACAATACCGCGCGAAAGCAACCGGTTCCGACTTATTGAATGGTGCTCCTATTGTTGTGTTAATCAATGGGGGCTCTGCCTCTGCATCTGAAATTGTTGCTGGTGCATTACAAGATTATCGCCGGGCATTGATAGTCGGTACAGCCAGCTTTGGTAAAGGATCCGTACAAACTGTCATACCATTAGATAAAACACACGCGCTCAAACTTACTACTGCACTTTACCATACCCCTTCAGGTAAAGTGATACAAAATATTGGCATCATACCTGATGTACAAATTGAAGATTTGAAAGTGATTAAAAGCAAAACTGATGAAGATGTTGCCATGATAGAACCCATTAAAGAGTATCAATTGAAAAACCATTTGGCTGGAACAGCAGCAGCAACATCATCTACTACTGATACGAAAGCACTCGAAAACAATGATCTCGGACTTGCGCAAGCTGATTTCCAATTATTTGAAGCATTGAAAATCCTGCGCACCATGTATAGTTTGAATCATCAAGGCGCGAAATCCTAGCCCGGATATTTCAACCTATAAACTGCAGTTTATAGGTTCAATACCATAATGGCATCTATTTCGATTAGCGCAGCTTTTGGAAGAGCAGAGATCTCTATCGTAGAACGCGCAGGATAAGGTTCATTGAAATACTCCTTCATTGTTTCATTAACAATGGAAAAGTGCGTTAAATTAGTTAAATAAATCGTGAGCTTTACAATATCATCAACATTCCCGCCGGCTGCTTTACACACTTCTTGCAAATTTTTAAACACCTGCGCTGCTTGAGCAGCAAAATCCTTTGCTGCCAACGTCATGGTTTGAGGATCTAATGGAATTTGCCCTGAAAGATAGACAGTATTACCTGATCGAATCGCCTGAGAATAGGTGCCAATCGCTTGTGGTGCTTGTTCTGAATGAATTTTTTGTTTCGTCATGCACATTAACCCAATGAAAAATTAAAGATTTAAAAAAAGCCATCCTATTCTGAATTTTCCATGATCCCGCTGTCATTAACAAGCGTGGTCATTCGCGTAAGGTTAGCGGGAACCGCTGGTGGTGATTACTAATAAATCATTAATATTAAATCTGTATAGTCTTATCTAAATAAAAATGACACATCACAGATGACTAACAACACAACGAGGCGAAATAATTACCATGTTTAGAAAAATAAATCCTACTCAATTTTTATCCAATGATGCTTCTGAGCTAGCCACATTTCTTATCACAAATAAAATCCAATTTGTTGAAAAATCAAAGATATATAATGATAGAATACAAACCAGCCACAACTTGTGTATCGACCTCGATTTTCACAAGCCGGGCTTTATACGCTATTACGTGATTGCAGAAAAAGATAAGGTGTTAGGCTTTGGTGCATTTAGCAAAGCACGCCCTACCCTGGGTTATATTGACATTGATGTGGCCACGCATAATATCACTTTTACGCCAGATGAAAAAATTACGCTAGATGAAAAAATGGCATTACGCGTACAAAATACCAAATCAGCCCAGGAAAACCACATAAAGAATAAAACTACGTACTCCCATGATGTAGCTGTTAGTGCATACAAAAACAGTCTACCCTTCACTTTTTTGGGTTTCCGACCCCCTATTGAAGTTAAAAAGAATTACGGTAAAGGATTGTTTTCAAAAAGTTATTCTCTAATGAAGCGCTGTGAAGGACAAGATGTTGACAAAGAATCCATGGAGTATATTCTAAAACAAGGAAATGATAACCCCAGCACCGCCATGATGGTGAAAGATGTCCTCCTTCCAATCGTAAAAGCTTACAAGCGTCAAATTGCGAACATAAACTATGTTCACAGAGACATCAAAAGTGCAAACGTGAGAGCCAAACTGAGTCGTACTGATCAACCTATTATTAACTTTCTAGACCTGGATAGCGCTTTACCAATCAATAATAATGATAGTGCTTATGGTAGTCCTGGCTTTCTTGCACCTGAATTATTTCCAAACTTCTTTCCAAATCTCTTTGATGCTACAAAAACCCTTAAAGTAGCCCAAGCACGGGATATTTTTGGTTTAGGTGTCTTATTAACGGGTTGTTTGAATCCCGAACTGGATCCCAATTTCTACTTTGGATCTGAACTGGGTATTACAGACGGATGGAAAGTGATACAAGCAGCCTTTAATCTGCTTACCGTTAGTGATTGCTATGATCCAGCTTCGATGGGTTTTCAACCTAATAGTGATGACGATGATGACGAGATAGTTTATAAAGATTTGTTTATCTATACAGAGGATCATGACCTTGACGTCACAAAAGAGCAGGATGAGATAAGACAACTTCTTAAGGATATGACCAATATCGATCCTTCCAAACGTCCTGAAATTAATGATGTGATTACAAAGCTCACTCTCATTCTTGGTAAATTAGAATTAGCTGAGACTCTGACACAACATGTAACAAAACTATCTCCACTTTAACCACGAATCAACAGACCTTATACACCCTGTCGCTTGATAGGGTGTACGTTGCCGCACACGTTCTGCATACTTGGCATTTTTTGCTGGACAAACGTTTTAAACGACTCATTGAGAGGTGAGAACGACGCCACACGTATGGGATAACCCGCGTCCCCGAGAAACGCGACAGGGCGATGACGACCATATATGATATCGACACAAGAACCCGCCAGAACGAAATCTACCGAATCCTGATATAACGACTCATCAAAATTCATCTTCTCATTCTCACGCACCTTTTGCTTGCGACCAAATGGCTCCGGATTGTTCTTCTGTAAATAATAGAGCCCTTGATTGCAATGCTGTTTGGCATTTTCTGGCAGATAAAGAAGAATCCACATGAGAGCAGCATCTTCTAATAATGCACATTTTTCATAACAGTATCTCCACCGTTTGGCTGCGTCAGTATAGGCATCACTGAATTCCTTCAGTATTTCCCAGCGGAATTGCATACCTTTGTCAATGATTTTGGGTTGGCTCGCACTAAACGTTTCTCTAAATTCACTAATGGCTTTGAGTGTGTCCGAACTTAATATCCATCTTCCTTTATCATCCTGGCCATTATTAAACGATTCATTTGAGATCGCATTAATGATAGGTGTGAAATTAAATAGTTTGTGCGTATTTTTTAATTCACTCATCTGTCTATCCATTGCAGTTCTGCCTGCCTCGACACTACCATACAGTTCAGTAAAAAATGGGCGTAGGGTTTCACACATTTCTCTATCGTTTGCCCCATAAACTAATTGCAGGGCAGTGACATGAGTGATAGTCCGCATCTTGAGTGTCACTTCCTTGAACTCAACTTCCAGTAATTCTTTCAGCCCTTGACGATTACTATTGAGGATGCGTTCCACTTCCTTATCATCGGGTGCTTGTGCAAGATAGTAGGCAAACTTGGCAAACAGAAGAGGTTTTTTAAAAAATTGAGAAAAACGAAAATTTGTCAATGCCAAATGGGCATAATCTTTAACATCAAAAGCAGGAATAATAGCTTTTTGCCCCTCATCTTTCGATAATAATTGTTGTAAATTTGATGGCTGCCTACTCTCCACAACTCGCTCCTCTTCAGTACTGAGAGGTTACTGTAGGGATATAAACGGGTGAACGTCAACAAAAGACTTCGAGAGGACATAGGATGTCCTCTCGCCCAGCGGTCCCCGCCTATCTATTTTCCTGCGTCTGGTTTACTTTCTGGTGAACTGCATGTGCTAGTACAAGCAGTAGATTGCTTGCAGCATCTCATCTTACAACAGCAGGCAATCAAGTCATAAAACAAGGCTACGAAAAAGCCAAAGACAAATCCTTTCAACAAAGCCCACAATGAATGCATGGTTCCGTCATACCAGGTAGGAACTGGAATATGAAAATTCACCATCATTGCTGTTGGCCCGTAAAATATCGTCCATGCCGCCCATAAGAATGTAGCCAATCCCGCTGTCAAACCTAACGCTAATCCAAATGAAACAGGACATATTACTTTGCTGCCGCATTTTCCGCATTTACACATATATGCCTCCCTAGTATCCATACCATTGACTATCCTTCCACTTAAATTATAAAACATTTTTAGCAAGTTAGCCCATCATATAGTAACTAACCAATTTATCACAATCCATCATAAAAGTAGCAGCGGTTCCCGCTGAAACCTTGCGCGATGGGGGTTGCAAAGGGGGAGAATCGCGGTTCTCCTCTCTCAGAACACCCCATCGCGTAGGGTTAGCGGGAACCGCTGTAAAAGTAGTACAATGCGAAGTTCAGCGAACTATCAATGAATTCATGTATGAGGCACGTGTGACAGAATTCGAGTCTTTACGAGATGAAATAAATCAATATCTTAGCCATGATCAAGTGGCTGAGACCGAAAAAGCGTACTTATTTGCTAAAGAAGCTCATGGAAGCCAGTCTCGACACACCGGTGAACCCTATATCACCCATCCACTTACTGTTGCACAAATTTTGGCTCAAATGCGCATGGATCCGCAAACCATTATGGCAGCCATACTGCATGATGTCATTGAAGATACGCCAGTCAAGCCTGCTGAACTCGCTGAAAAATTCGGTAAAGAAGTGGCTGATCTGGTAGATGGTGTCACGAAACTTACACAAATACATTTTGAAAATTACGCTCAAGCTCAGGCTGAAAATTTTCGCAAAATGGTAATGGCCATGGCCAGTGACATACGTGTGATTCTCGTCAAGTTAGCCGACAGATTACATAACATGCGCACACTGTCAGCATTGCCTACTGAAAAACGCCGCCGCATTTCAATTGAAACATTAGAAATTTTCGCACCTATCGCAAACCGGCTAGGTATGCATGCTTTCCGGGTGGAATTGGAAGATCTTGGCTTTGCCACCCTCTATCCCATACGATATAAAATCCTGAAAGATGCGGTTGCAAAAGCACGCGGCAATCGCCAGGAAATAATAGATATGATTCATCAGCAAATTCGCGAAGCTCTCAAAAAAAACAATATTCCTTCTGCTACCCTTTCTGGTCGCGGCAAACATCTTTATAGTATTTATAAAAAAATGCATGAAAAGCATTTATCATTTTCTGAAATCATGGATGTGTATGGATTTCGCATTATTGTTGATAAAGTGGATACGTGTTATCGCGTATTAGGCATCTTGCACAATCTATACAAACCCATTACTCAACGATTTAAAGATTATATCGCGATACCTAAAGCAAACGGTTATCAATCCCTGCATACCACTTTATTTGGTCCTTATGGCGTTCCCATTGAAGTCCAAATCCGTACTGAAGAAATGCATAAGATGGCTGAAAACGGCATTGCTGCGCATTGGTTATATAAAACAGAGAAAAAGGTTTTCAGTGACGCTCAATCACGGGCGCGAGAATGGTTGAAAGGCATTTTGGAAATGGATAAAAGCTCAAAAAATTCGCTGGAATTTATTGAGAATGTCAAAATAGAATTATTTCCGGATGAAGTCTATGTCTTTACTCCCAAAGGACAGATTATTGAACTTCCAGCGGGAGCAACGCCTGTTGATTATGCTTATGCAATCCATTCTGACATCGGTAACACGTGTGTTGCTGTACGTGTAGATAAACGTCTAACACCATTAAGCACACCGCTGACGAGTGGACAACAAGTTGAAATTATCACTGCGCCTGGCGCCAGGCCCAATTCTGCGTGGCTGAATTTTGTTGTCACGGGCAAAGCACGCAGTAAAATCAAACATTATCTGAAAAAACAGCAACGCGAAGAATCGGTTGAGCTAGGAAAAAGACTGGTCGAAAAAGCCTTATTTGCATATGGCTTGTATTTGGAACAAGTCTCCGAATCTGTGTTGGAAGTTATCGTCAATAATTCACGCCTGGAATCCATTAGCCATTTATTTGAAGAAGTTGGAATAGGCAATAGACCAGCACTGCTGCTTGCAAAACAAATCGCAAAATCATTTGGTGACATTCTTAAAAAAGAAGGCGTCGAATTACACACCCATCATGCCCTCGTCATTAAGGGAACAGAAGGCTTGGTGGTCACTTATGCAAAATGCTGCCGCCCTATTCCTGGAGATCATATTGCCGGTCTGATTAAAATCGGCCAGGGAATAGAAGTTCATATGGAACATTGTCCTAATATAGAGCGCTATCATCATCAACCTGATAGATATGTTTCCTTGCTGTGGGAAGATAAAATTGAAGGGGATTTTCCAGTCGACTTGAAAGTCGATCTGATTAACCGAAGAGGTAGTCTCGCTTCCTTGACGCTCGCCATATCAGAAGGTGAATCTAATATTGAACACATTCGGGCACAGGAAAGTGACAGGCATCATTTCCATGTTGATATCACCATTTCTGTACGCAATCGTTCTCATCTCGCACGCGTTTTACGAAAGATACGCAAACGCAAAGATGTGATTCGTGTGTTAAGACATAAACCTCATTCCTGAGTATTGTTGTTGGGCTTAGCAAGCAAATCGCGCACTAAAAGCACGGCACCAGCATCAGGCGTGCGTTCACAAGGTGTAATACGCGAACGCAAATTTTCATTCAAAAATGATTCTATAAAAGGGGCTATACCGCCAATCAATGAACATGGCAATGATTGACTGGCATCAAGTGCGCTTCCCACTTTGTTTATTGCACTGGCTGCATTCTTCATAATATTCCGTGCGATGGGATCACCCAGTTGACACTGCTGAATGACTAATGGTGCAAGCTCTGCAAATGCCGTTGAATTAGCCTGATTTGCCCAAGTAACAAAATCATCTAAATTATTTTCAAATTGTGCATACACCAGGTTTGCCAAATTGGCTGGCGGTTGGCGTCCATCCAAGACCTGTAACGTTTCTTTAACGGCTTCCAAACCAAGCCATGCGCCACCGCCTTCATCATCGTGAGGAAATCCCCAGCCCCCCACTTTTGTTGTCTGACCGGATTCTACTTGAAATCCAACAACACCCGTTCCAATAATGATGATTGCACCATCCCGCCCGCTATGAGCACCCAAACAGGCAGTATGCGCATCAGAAGAAATTACTAAGGTTTCAAAGTAATGCGGCTGATTTAAAAAGGATTCATAAGCGGTAGTCACTTCACATCCTGCCAATCCCATTCCTGCATGCCAATGATAAGATGGGTCTCCTGGTGTAATTGATAATGGCACAAGTATTTTTTCTAATGCCAAATTAATTGATTGCCATGCTTGTGTGACAGAAAGGCGTATATTCGCAGGCCCGCTCATTTCCCTGCCAAGCATTCTTCCTGTTTCATCTTCAATGCGAACTATGCATTTGGTTGCACCGCCATCTACACCAATAAAGAGAGACTGCATACTCACCACGTTATATAATAACAAATGCACATCATACTCGATGTTTTAGTTCTAAGTCGACTAATGATAAGAATGCGGAGTAACTGCTTGTTCTTCACCTGTATCAGAATTCGAAGTCACTGTTCGTGCTTCACCTGTATAAGAACTCCGAGTTAACCTTGGTGAATCTATCTTATTTATATTCTTTGGTTGAAACATTTTGGGTGAACTGGATTGAGACATGTTACGAGACGAACCAGATGTATGAAGATTAACGATTTTAATATTTTTCGGCGCGGAATGTATTACTTGCTGAACCGTACAATTTTCAGCACTGATCTGCTTGTCCTCATTAACAGATAACGGCGGCTCATCATCCACATTAGGTTGTAAACAATAATCTATAATAGAACCAAATACCGTACCGCCTGCCAAGCCTGCAATTGCGCCTGCAATTCCAAAAATAATGCCTAATACAGGCACAGACAATCCCCATGTAACTGGTGCCAAAAAAACACCCGCTGTTGCACCGCCAGCAGCGCCCGCAACAAAGCCGGACAAACCAAGCATCATTTTACATTTATGTCTGTTCCAAAAACTGGGCCCTTCTTTTTTTTGGATAGGTGAAACCAACTTATTTTTTTTATCTGGCTCACTATCATCCGTATGATTATTTGGAGACAGCCTATCTTTCATACCTGAACTTGGATATGAAGTTACTTTTGAAGTTTCTACCATTTTATTATTATGAAGGATTTTTTCCTTGGATGAAATTTTGCTTTCTGGCTGACATAGTAATTTTTTAAGATTGTTTGCTTCTTCTATCCTATTTTTAAGGTTTTTCTCCAGCAATTGATATCGAGATAAAAATTCAGGACTACATAAGACATTTGATTTTTTGAACGCTTCTTCATATTCAGCTTCCAATGTTTGAAATTCACTTTCCAGCAATCCAAAACTTTCCTGAAAATAACCCTCTAATTTCAATTGAGAGAGAATCGTAATATTTTTATTTATTTCATTTACACTTTCAATGATATGATGAAATGCGCCTGTTGCTTCTGATCTGGCTTTATTTAATTTCACTTGCTTGTCAAGCAAACAAGATTCCAGTTCTTGAATTTGTATCACAGTATTTTGATGTTCTTTTTCAATCAAGTTATCTTTAGACGCTGATTTGATATCGAGCTGATCCGTAGAAGAGATTGCAATTGCTTCAATGTGTTTTTTAAATTTCTCTCTATCCAATTGAATGGTATAATCAATATTATTCTTTTGATTGCATGCAGTTTGGTAGATGGATTGTAATTTTGCATTTAAATCAGTTTGTATACGTAGTAATTTTTCTTCAATTTTCTTTATCTTTTCTTCTATTTCCTTTGACTCCGATTGCGAGAATGCTAATCGATTTCGCAGAGACCCTTCCACTTCGTCTCTTTTCGACATGATAAATGACTTAATTGCCTCACCTTCTTGCTCTTGCGCAGAACCATCTCCCAATTTTGTAAATTTCTCTAATATATCTGAGCTGGTTTTGTAGATTGACTGCAAACCGGTTAATACTAATTGAGCCGCTTTTTTCCAGGATTGATATCCTTCTGTTTCCAACCATGAAGGCATGAAACCCTCAAATACCAGTTTACGATGAACAACAGATTGTTCTTCACATAAACTAAATAAATCACTGGAAATAACGTTGATATTTCTTTGAACTTCCTGCAAAACCTTTAATTGCATCTTATGAAAATTAGCCACGCGCTCTGCCATCAAATGACTTTTTTCACGAATTTCATTAATACGTGCCCAAGCGGCGCTTATTTCTTTGATTTCAAGAGCAACGTAACGCTTTTGCTTTTGCAATAAATTGCTTTCTGCACTGAGGCTTTCATATTCTTTGTGCGCATGTTTTTTCACCAACTCATCAAATTGAAATGGTAGCGGGATATCAGGCGGAACAGGAAGATCAGCCAATTTTTTCAATAAGTTATTTTTACTTTCTATCGCATTGGCAATCTTCTCATTTCTTTTTGAGACAAGCTGGGTTACATTATCATTATATTTCGATATTAATCTTTCTTCCTCTTCCATCAAATCAGATAATTCTTTTTTAAATTCCTTTATCAACAATGGCAATTCAACTTCAATATATTTATCGTTTGCTGCTACATTTTTATCATTCAATTCCTTTATTTTTTTGATGTAAGAACCTATCTTAATGCGTAGCTGATTAATTTTCGTTTTGATTTCGAGGCTATACTGAATGAGTGTTGTAACATGATTGTGATCCTGAATTTTGCTATCAATCTCATCGAAATCAGACTGTATAGCTGATCTGACATTTTTTATTTCTTTACCAAAATTTCCATATTCACTAAAGCAAGCTTGTGGATTATACTGCGCCATCTGCTTATAGACTGCACCTATTTTCTCATTATTGTCATAATCATTGCTTGAATCAAAATTTGTATTTGATGTAAATAGCACCGTATCAGGTGATTGCTTGTTAAATTTATGTTGTATATTTTCGAAATTGATATCCTGAATTTCTTCTTCCGCCTTGACGAATTCTGGTGCTAACAAATTAGTCATCAAAAATTTGAAAAAAGCGAGCTGTTCATAAGTATCAATGATACGCATCAATAACTTTTGTTTACGCTCAGACAAACTTTTATATTTGGATTCTTTTATCTCGTAGGAATCATATTGACCTTCTATTAAAGATTTTTTTGCACCTTCAAAGAATTTCTTGATTGCACTTAGCGAAACACCATGTTCACTATCTCGATGTATAGACTTGGTAATCGCATCAGCTGTCGTTTCAGAAGCAAACCAAATTTTCAGGTTTTCAAAAATCGTGATATAAATTAATTTTGCATCATGTGCTTCCTCACCTTCGGGATGAAATGCTTTCTTAAAAGATTCATTAATATCATTAATCAGCTTATCTAACTGAGCTAAGGCGAGTGTAGCCGATTTAGATAATGGCAATTGAACTTGCTCTGATTTAGGGAAACTCCTTCCATCCAACATAATGACCTCACTTATTATCCATTATATCCATGTATCCAATTTCAACCTTCTATTTCAGAAAAATATTCACCTGACTATAATTAACTGATTCTTACTTGATATATGGAAATTATACGGAATTCAAGCTATCTTTAATAGAGAGCACGCCACTGCTCCCTAAATGGTTAAGGAAAACCGACTGCTGAGCAGGAGAACCCATGAAAACAGCGCAATGCAAATACTCTCTCGCGGGCATTGAGATAACGTTAAGTGTTTATTTTGATCTCAAATCATTTGACTTCATCACCCCGCCTGTGGACAAAAATGAAGAAGATTTCATACGATTAGTCTGTGACAGCATTGCTGCAGCCATGCCAAAAGAAAACTCGGGAAAACATTTTTATATCAAGAGAGTATTAAAATATTCCAATAATCATACCTTAAAAATACTTTGCACGGATGGCTTTTTAGTTGATAGTGCTTTAATTGTTCCCATTTCACAACAGGCATTTTCAAAAGAACGAATTAAAATATCCGATATTGAGCAATTGCCTACACGATTAAAATTCAGCAATGCATTGTTCAAAAATATTAACGACAGACTAACCCTGTTTGAAGAAGAAGCCAGAAATGAATTTGGCCAGGAAAGAGTAGCGGCTGCCAGGGAAAGTGTTAAAGCAGACAAACCTAACGCTGCAATATATGAATACACTCCTGATATGTCTTTTGACGTGTTTGCAGAAATTTCTCATGTTAAAAAAGAAATTCGAGATCTGGTTGAAAATAGCACTAAAAATCTTAATGCATTAATGGAACAGATAGAGGGTGTTCGCAAGCGAATACACGATGAAGTCATGACAGAAACAGTCAGTGAATTACAATTTGAGGATAATAAAAAAAAGCTAAGTGAATTTGCACAACATATCATTTCCCAAGCAGGCGGAGGTGATATTGAAAAAAACAAAGAAGCATTAACTCGAAAGATAAATGAAATCACTCCGATTTATTCGAAATTTGTGAGTGATCTGGATGAGATTTCACAACGTATTACCCAACAAACTGACACCATGATCCAGCTTAAAAAGCATGTTATCAATGCATTATTTGAATCAGCAAAACAATATTATGATACAATATCAATGCAGATACAGACCGCATCATATCATGCTAAAAAAACCATTCTGACTGAATTTAATAAAAAATTTTCCGGAATTGCTGTTCTATCCGAATCGGGTGAATTAAGCAATCTGACAGATGCGCAAGAAAATCTCGCCAAAATTTCATTGGATGATTTGCAAAATCTGATTTCAAATGATGATAAAGAAAATCCGGGTTTATTACAAAAATGCAATACGTCATGGACAGAAGAATCTCCGGAATTACAAATTGTCATGAAAAATATTAGCCAATTAAATAGTGTTTTATCCAATATCTTCAAAAATATCCCGCAATTCGCACAATATGCCAATAAAGACATGATACAGATCACACGCATTCCTTTCCCCAGAAGTTTTCAGTTTAAATTTTCCACTAATGCCATGAATTACAAAAATGCCATCGAAGATTTTTGTAAGGCACAAAAAGAATCTATTGCTAATATGTCCAATCAATATAAACGGACAATCCAGATAGATGATGTACGCGATAAAATTCAGCGGGCACTAAAAGAAATTCAAAATCAAACAACTATAATGCGAAAACCGATTGCTGAATTTAGAGATTTATTAAAACGTAAAGAAACCAGCGGCTCTATTATAGCATTTGCTAATACCGATCATGACATCACTGAAAAATATTTAGCAACTGCAAAACGATTACAAAATTTTATAAGCAGTAAAATTGATTCCGGTCAAAAAAATTTAATCAAAAAAATCGGTATGCTTGTTAAAGATATGTCATCTAAAGTGGACAATGCAAATAAGGCTATGCAGGAATTGATATACAAAAAAACACAAATTGATTTGGCCATCAATAACTTTATTACCCGACCCAATGAAAAACCAAACGTCACTGATTTAGATGAAAAAATACGATCAATGGAAGTTAATCGCAAAGCATTAATGGCTGAAAATAATCTACTGCAAGCTTTAAATAACAGGCTTGCTGTTTATGAAAACCTAGTGAGCATTAGCGATAAAATTTCAATATCAATAGCACAAAGCGATATGCGTAAACAGCAAAATGAAGCAAAAAGTTTTTTATTGCAATTAATTAAAAATCAATCTCTGGATCCCTCTTCAGCAGAACAATTAAAAAAACAAATGGTAGAACTCTATACAAAAGTTGACACCAGTATATCTAATATAGATAAATCGACACGTGAGATAGCAACCATAAGAAAGCAAATCTTCGATGATTTTAATGCCAAAGATGCGATTCCGGCTGCACAATTGGAATTACGGCTGGAAGCTATTAATGAGAAACTAAAAACGATAGAATCCACCAAGCTTGCTGTCAATGATATTTTAACTCACTTGAGAAAATTGAGCCTGGAATCGACATTGGAAAAAAAATAGAACGCTATCGCGACCGCAATTGTTTACGCAAATGACTTACCGGTACACGCACGACGCCATCGGATGATGCTGATAATTCATCGCTTTCAGCAGGAACAAAAGCATGTGCAAATACAATTTCAAATGTCACTGGCCATGTTCCATCGTCAACAGGCAACATCTCTGTTAAATTGATTTTTTCAGATTGAGCAGGCAGCAGCATACCTGTTGTGTATAATTCTTCTAACATGTGCGCTTGTTCACGATAAACCATCGTGTAATGATTGACATCCAGCACAGGATCAGCAAATCCTAGCTCAAGCATTAAATCGCCAATGTCATGCATATCTGCCAGCATCGGCATAGCATTGCGATTTAATACATATTCATATTCTTTAAATGAATCAGGGCCTAGTACGGTGAAAATTAACAATCCATCTGCACGCAATACACGACGCCACTCACTGAGTAACGCTTTAATATCGTTATTCCAAGGTAGTAGAAAATTTGCAAATATCATATCAACAGATTGATCTTGCAGAGGCAGTTTGCCTGCATCAGCACACACACATGAGATTTGACGGGTGTGTTGTTTGGCATATTCTATCATGTGTGCCGATGAATCCAATGCGATAATCTGAGCTTGTGGATAATGCTCTTGTAACCGCGTACTCAATTCTCCCGTTCCACAACCCACATCTAATACCACCCTAGGTTTAAGCGTTATCCACTCAAGCCGGCAAAACATTTCATCGCCGGCCTCACGCGCAAGCGCGCAAGCCTCTTTATATTCTATTGGAGACCAATTTATGTTTTTAAAAAAACTCATACGTATTCATACTCAATTTATGCAAAAACCTGTCCAATCAATCGTTGAATGGTTATTGCCTTCGACCTGTATTTTATGTGATTCATTGACTCGCAACACACAAAATCTGTGCCAATTGTGTCAGCAAGATTTGCCGATTTTACCTCACAGCTGCCAACAATGCGCAGATTTTTTACTTTCGTCCACAATCAATCCGGCAAACAACCTCTTGAAATGTGGCAACTGCCTGAAAAACCCTCCTGCATACGACCAAACCTATGCCCTCTTTCCTTATCAATCCCCAATTAATCATTTGATTACCAAACTTAAATTTCAGCATCAATTAAGCCATGCAAGAATACTAGGCGAACTGCTGGCCAATCGCATCCAGACGCAATGGTACTGGAATAAACCCCTTCCTGACCTTATTATCCCTATCCCCTTACACCCGCTGCGCTTGCGTGAACGAGGATTTAATCAAGCCCTGGAAATTGCACGCCCTATAGCAAAAGCCCTGGCCATACCGATTGATTTTCAGGGTGTTAAGCGTATCAAAAATACACGCGCACAAAGTGGACTGCTTGCTGAAGAGAGAAAGCGTAATATAGCGCAGGCATTTTCCATCACTAGAGATTATTCTAATTTGACGATAGCCATCCTAGACGACGTCATCACCACCGGCCACACTGTCAGGGAATGCTGCCGTATGCTGAAAAACCAGGGTGCAGCGCGCATTCATGTCTGGTGTTGTGCACGAAATGGATAGTATTGTTGAACAGGCTCTAATATAAAGTGATCGCCCTATTGCCGAATCAAGGCAGACCCGATAAATTAACGTCCTCAGCAACGATAAAGATAATACAAGGTAATACCATGCAAGAATTAACAACATTTATCACCAGCCACCCTCTTTTAAGCGTAGCCACTCTGGTTGTTTTACTTTTGGTCATGATCATTGAATTCATACGAACCAAACGCAACAGTTTCAATATTAATCCAACCCAAGTCACGCGCTTGATCAACCATGAAAATGCTATCGTGATTGATATCAGACAGAATGAGGCATATCGCAAAGGACACGTTATTAATGCGTATTCGATGAACTTTAAAGATATTCATCAGAATCCCAAAAAACTTGAGAAATTTAAAAACCGTCCGATTATTGTTGTATCAAATACAAACACTGAATCACAAAAAATAGCCGCGCTCTTATTAAAACAGGGTTATAATGCCTATTCGCTTAATGGCGGCATGCGTGCCTGGAGTGAAGCGCAAATGCCACTAGTAAAGGAGTAAATACATGACTAAGGTAGTGATTTATACGACTGAGCCTTGTCCTTACTGCCGTATGGCGAAAGAGTTACTATCATCTCGACACGTTTCCTATGAAGAAATTCGCGTCGACCTTGATAGCAACAAAAAGGAAGAGATGATGCGTCTTAGCAACAGACGCACTGTTCCTCAAATCTTTATCAATGATCAATCCATCGGTGGGTATGACGATCTTGCTGGATTAGCAAAGTCAGGTAAACTCGATGATCTATTAAATTCATAATCTTAAAAACCGTAACCAGAAGGGCTTGTTACTATGCAATCAAACAAAGAAACCAACAAAGAAACCAACGCACCTCAATTTGAAATCCAGCGCATTTTCGTTAAAGACATGTCTTTTGAAGCGCCAAACACACCTCACACGTTCGTTGAAGAATGGAAACCAGAAGTTTCCTTAAATCTTGAAACCAAAAGTAATAAAATTCAAGATAATCTCCATGAGGTGGTATTATCCATCACAGCAACCGTCAGCACATCCAAAAAAACTGCATTCCTGATCGAAGTCCATCAAGCTGGCGTATTCATGATTAATGGATTCCCTAATGATCAATTACATCAAATGCTTGGCAGCTTTTGCCCAAATATTTTATTTCCTTATGCGCGTGAAGTGGTTTCCGATGCTGTTGTTCGCGGCGGCTTCCCGCAGTTGATTCTCGCTCCTGTTAACTTTGATGCTTTGTATGCTCAACATATGGAACAACAAGGCAAAGAAGGCGCAAGTACAACAAAAGCTAACTAATCGATATACTTAGACGTAAGGCATGCAAGGAATTCTGTGAGCTGCCTCCAGAATTCCTGCAAGCATAAGGGTGTTCACGTGAAAGGTCAGTTATTAAAACCAGTTGTGATATTAGGTGCTGGCTCCTGGGGCACGGCAATCGCATTGTATTTAGCACGCCGCGGCCAGGTGGTCAGGGTTTGGAGTATAGAAAAATCCGAAATTGATGCCATGTGCTCAGAGCGGGCCAATAACCGTTATATGCCAGGCTTTACTCTGCCCGATACTCTTCAACCTATGGATAATCTGGCTGAAGCGGTAAAAGGGGTTGATGATATTATCATTGTTGTTCCTTCCATCGGTTTTCGTCATACCCTGACCTTGTTAAAACCGCTTATTGCACCGCATGTACGCATTATCTGCGCCGCAAAAGGTTTAGATACAGAAACAGGACAATTATTGGGTGATGTCGCCCTAGAAGTCATGGGCAGCGAGCGTCGTTTTGCTGTACTTTCCGGCCCATCATTTGCTAGAGAAGTTGCTGCCGGCTTACCTTGTGCTGTCGTCGTTGCCAGTCACGACCAGGCATTTGCCAATGATTTGAAACAGCGATTTAACAGTTCTATTTTCCGCATTTATACCAGTGATGATGTCATTGGTGTAGAAATTGGCGGTGTCGCAAAAAATGTCATTGCGATTGCAACTGGCATATCTGATGGCATGGAATTAGGTTCTAATGCACGCAGCGCTTTAATCACCCGAGGTTTGGCTGAAATCATTCGCTTAGGCACTGCGCTAGGCGGAAAACTCGAAACCTTTGTAGGGTTATCTGGTTTAGGAGACTTGATTCTCACTTGCTCTGATAATCAATCACGTAACCGTCGGCTTGGTTTGGCGATTGGTAAAGGTTTTGATATTCATGAAGCTGAACGGGAAATCGGTCAAGTGGTTGAAGGCAAACGCAATGCAGAATTAGTCTATAAATTGGCAGAACGTCATGGTATTGATATGCCGATTTGCGAAACAATTTGGCAGATACTTCAAGGTAAATTGAATGCCAAGGATGCCATAGATATTTTGTTGTCACGCACCAGCAGAAGTGAGTTGAATGTATAAAGTTTTATTTTTTACAGTAGTTTGAAACGGGTATCGGAGCATCCTGGACATCTTCATTTTTTAAAGACGCCTCATAAACAAGTAAGGCCGCCTGCGGCGGCAACTGGGTTACTCACTTAAAGTATTAGTAGCCGACTACCCTCATTTTAATTATCATTCCTCCCTCTGTTTTTTTTGGTATTTGCCCAGGAAAATTTAATGCATTCTCATGCTGATCAACAAGAATTGATTATCGAAATTTTATCGCGTATTGCACAGGAAAAACGCAAATCATTGGAGCGTATTAAACGCTTGCTTCTTATCGAACAAAACAACGCCGTTAATCGTCAATTTTGGGAGATTCTTGACAAACAATTACCTAACCACTCATTTGAATATGTGGGCTGTTGTGCAGAATGTGGTTCTTTAGAGCTCTGCTAAAAATCGGCCGTCTTAAAAGTAATGGCAAAATTTACCATCAAACAAATTCTAACCTCTAATAAAAACTGGTGGCGGTTCTTCGAAAATAATGAAGCCCGCATACGGCTTGCTATTCTCATCTGCGTTATCAAATTACTGAGCTGCAAAAACACCGTCCGTGGCTACCATGAATATCGTTGCTCAAACCCAGCCTGTAGTCATGTAAAACATGTACCGCATACCTGTAAATGCAAAGCCTGTTCATCCTGCGGCAAAAAAGCCACTGAAATCTGGATCAAAAAGCAGACTCAACTATTGCCGAATACTTCATGGCAACATATTACTTTTACCATGCCGTCACAATTGTGGGATTTCTTCTGGTACAACAGATGGTTACTCAACAAAATGGGTCTCATTGCCGCCAACTGTGTTAAATCCATTGGCAAAAAAAAGAAAGTAATCCTCGGTATTTTTATCGCCATCCATACTTTTGGGCGAGACTTAAAGCGCAACGTGCATGTTCATTTATCCGTCACGACTGGCGGAATAACGGAAGACCTCACCCAATGGAAAAATATATTCTTTCACCAGGAAACCCTGATGCGAACCTGGCGCTACCAAATCATCCAGTTATTCCGCAAGGTACAGTCACAGCTGGTTATTCCGCCAGGCATTCAAAAACAGCTACATCATGCTTTCACTTTTAACCAGTTTCTTGATCTTCTCTACAAAAAAACACTGGATCGTTCACTGCAGCAAACCCTCTACCGATCATAAACAGAATATCCATTATTTAGGGCGGTATGTTAAACGGCCTGCTATCGCTGAATCAAAGCTAAAGCATTATGATGGTCATGAGGTCACATTCAAATACTTGGATCACAACACCAAAACCTACCGTAAATTCACACTGACGGTAGATCAATTTATTGCTCGTTTTATACAGCACATCCCGGATGCTGGGTTTCGCATGATTCGTTATTATGGATTTCTTGCACATCGCGTGAAAGGAAAACTGTTACCAATCGTCTATCAATTACTTGGGCAGGAAACACCTTTGCCACCAGCTGCACCAACTTATGCAGAACTTATCCAGATAAACTTCAATTTTAATCCGCTTGTCTGTCTCTTGTGCGGACAGCAAATG
>Ga0206910_1010_pt1 | contig 44803 bp, 34 predicted proteins | sample Alteio_BWOrgHeat_77_FD_152949 | JGI IMG/M metagenome (GOLD analysis project Ga0206910, IMG submission 152949) | Enriched cells from forest soil in Barre Woods Harvard Forest LTER site, Petersham, Massachusetts, United States -... | ecosystem: Environmental > Terrestrial > Soil > Temperate forest >... | reverse complement strand
GGACCCCAAAATGGCAATCCAAAAGAATTAGGATTCATTGACACCTATGCTAAAGCCTTTATAGCGCATAGCGGCAAATTAAACACTTTAGCCTATGTATGCATTGCAGTGGTAGTTTTTATTTCTCTGAAGAATTTATTCCTTTATATAGCCATTTACATTCTAAATCCCATTCGCAACGCAGTATTGCGCAGATTGCGAAACGACCTGTTCACAAAAACCCTGTCGTTGCCAATCAGTTTTTTTACAGAAGAAAGGAAAGGTGACCTTATATCCCGCATGACCAATGATATCAATGAAGTCGAGTGGTCTGTCGTCAGTGTATTGGAAGTATTTATCAGAGAACCCATAACTATCATATGTTACCTCACTTATATGATCATTCTCAGTCCTCAATTGACCATATTTCTTTTTATATTTCTTCCCATCACGGGGCTTATTATCGGCCGCATCAGTAAATCGTTGCGCAAGTCATCTAATCTAGCACAAGAACAATTGGGTAGCATGATGGGCACCATAGATGAAACACTGGTAGGAATGAGGGTCATCAAAGCATTCAATGCGGAGAAGCATCAGCACCTTCGGTTCATGAATATCAACAACCTTCTATTTCGCACCAAGAACAAAATTGCCGCTCGAAAAGAAATAGCATCCCCTCTTTCAGAAACGATGGGGATCATTGTAGTAGCTATTATTTTGTGGTATGGAGGCCGCCTTGTTATAGGAGGCGCAAATGGTTTTGAAGCTGCCAAATTTTTAACTTATATAGCGATCTTCACTCAGATTATTAATCCTTTTAAGAGCCTGTCCACGGCATTTTCTAACGTTCAAAAAGGCACAGCTGCTTTGGACAGGATAGAACAATTGCTTAATGCAGATAATACAGTGAAAGAACTACCCAACGCCAAACCTATAAAAAGCTTTGAGAGAAAGATTGAATTTAAGAATGTTCATTTTGCTTATGGTGAAAAAAAGATCCTGGACGGTATAGACCTTACGATTGAGAAAGGAAAAATGATAGCATTGGTAGGTGCATCGGGTGCAGGAAAATCTACCTTGGTAGACCTCATACCGCGCTTTCACGATGTAACAAGCGGTGAGATCTTAATAGATGGCCTGAATGTAAAAGAATGCAAACTGGACGACCTGAGAAAGCTGATGGGCGTGGTGGGTCAGGACCCTATACTCTTCAACGATACTATTTACAATAATATAACTTTAGGTACCGGCGGCGCTACTCAAGAACGTGTAGAAGAGGCTGCGCGCATTGCACATGCGCATGATTTCATTTTAAAGAAAGGAGAGGGGTATCAAACCAATGTAGGCGACAGAGGCAGCAAACTGAGTGGGGGTGAACGCCAGCGTGTCACTATAGCTCGCGCAGTACTGAAAAACCCACCCATACTGATCCTTGATGAAGCTACATCTTCTCTTGATACCGAAAGCGAACGCATAGTGCAGGAGGCTATCAATAAACTGATGCAGAACCGCACTTGTATCGTCATAGCGCACCGCCTGTCCACCGTGCAACATGCGGACGAAATAATTGTCCTCGAAAACGGGAAAGTGGTGGAGCGAGGCACCCATGCAGGCTTAATCACAAAACAGGGGAAATATAAACGCCTCGTAGAAATGCAGCAGGTGAAATAGTTGCATTATCTTTGCAGTATAATTCAGGCGGAATGAATAAGATATTAGTTACGGGTGGTTGCGGGTATATAGGGGGCCACACCATTGTCGACCTTATTGAAAATGGTTTTGACGTTATCTCCATTGATAATCTGTCCAGGGGATCTTTAAAGATGTTGCACGGTATAGAGAAAGTGGTAGGTCGTCCGGTGAAGAACTATAAGGTGGATCTTTGCGATCTGGAGGACACTGAAGCCGTGTTCATCGAAAACCCCGACATTATCGGTGTTATACATTTTGCAGCATATAAATCGGTGCCAGAATCTGTAAAGGAACCCCTGAAATATTTCAGGAACAATATCAATTCCCTTGTCAATATATTACAGTGCGCACAGGAATACGATGTGAACAATTTTGTTTTTTCTTCCTCATGCTCCGTATATGGCAATGCTAAAAAATTGCCTGTGGTAGAATCCGCCCCCCTTGCAGAACCGGAATCACCTTATGCACGTACTAAAGTAATGGGTGAAGCCATATGCCGCGACTTCTCCGTACAGAATAAACGATTCCAGGCCACTTTGTTACGCTACTTCAACCCCGTTGGCGCACACCCGTCCTCATTGATAGGCGAGCTACAGGAAACCCCTGAGAACCTCGTGCCCGTTATTACACAAACTGCTATAGGGAAAAGAAAAGAGATGAGTGTTTTCGGTAGCGATTATCCCACGCGCGATGGCTCCTGTGTACGCGACTATATACATGTAATGGACATAGCGAATGCACATACCAAGGCCTTGCAATACCTCATAAAAGGAAAGAACAAAGAGAACTGTGAGATATTCAACATGGGTTCAGGAAATGGGGTGACCGTACTGGAACTGATAGCAGCTTTCGAAAAAGTATCGGGTCAGAAACTGAACTACAAAGTAGCGCCGCGCAGAGCAGGCGATGTAGAACAGGTCTATGCTAATAATAGTAAGGCAAAAGAAAGACTGGGTTGGGAAGCCAAATACAACCTGGATCAGATGATGGAAACCGCCTGGAATTGGGAAGTAGCGCTGAAACGTGAATCTGAAAAAGTAAAACTGAACTAAAAAAAGCAACGAAAGCGTATCGCCTTCGTTGCTAATTATTATCCGTTCATTTGTTCACTGAACTAAGGCACTTCTACTACATTCAGTATCTGGTTCAATATATGTTCGCTGGTCACATTCTCTGCTTCGGCCTCATAAGTGATACCTATTCGGTGGCGCATCACATCATGGCATACAGCACGTATATCTTCCGGTATTACATATCCACGACGCTTTATAAAGGCGTAGGCCTTGGCAGCTAAAGCAAGACTTATGCTGGCACGAGGTGAAGCCCCGTAACTGATAAGTGGTTTCAGGTTAGCCAGCTTATATTCTTCAGGGAAACGGGTAGCAAAAACAATATCCAATATATACTGTTCTATCTTTTCGTCCATATACACCTCACGCACCAATTGCCGTGCGCGCAATATATCTTCTGTACGCACCACGGGGTTTATCTTCGACATTCCCTGTGGGTTCAAATTGAACCTTATGATATTGCGCTCCTCATCCTTCTTAGGATAAGTGATAATGATCTTCAACATAAAACGATCCACCTGTGCTTCAGGTAGTTCATACGTACCCTCCTGTTCTATAGGGTTCTGAGTAGCCAATACAAGGAAAGGCTCTTCGAGCTTGTATGTATGGTCGCCAATGGTCACCTGGCGTTCCTGCATGGCTTCCAATAGTGCACTTTGCACTTTTGCAGGAGCACGGTTTATTTCATCAGCAAGTATAAAATTGGCAAATATCGGCCCCTTACGTACCGCAAATTCATGCGCTTGCGGGTTGTAGACCATAGTACCCAAAACGTCGGCAGGCAACAGATCGGGTGTGAACTGGATACGCGCAAAACGTCCGTGTATGGCAGATGCCAGTGATTTGATAGCCAAAGTTTTTGCAAGGCCCGGCACGCCTTCCAGCAGTATATGCCCGTTTGCCAACAGGCCTATCAATAGCCTTTCCACCATGTGCTTTTGGCCTACTACAGCCTTGTTCAACTCCATATTGAGCAGATCAATAAAAGCGCTTTGCTGGTGTATACGCTCATTAAGCGCACGTATATCAACGGATGAGGTAGATGATGGTACTTCCATAAGTTTATTACAAATTCTATTATCCCAAAAATAGACGTTTAAAGATAAAAATCAGTAACAAAAATGGAGTTTTAACTTTTTTTAAAAAAAGTTAGACACAGGAATGCTGTCCATATTTAAGACAGCATCACATCCTTATTAAAAAATGCCCTGTCCCTGCTTATTCATATGTTTGCAAATATCAAACCTATTTTAACGGAGATAAAATGGAAAATTTTGAACAAAGATGGAAAGAAACCGAGGCTATGCTGCTGGAACGTTTCGGAAAACTGCCGGATATGGAAAGTATCCTTTTTTTGATAGGCATAAACGAACTTGGTGCACCACTTGATACCAAATTCTCGAAAGAACAGAAACAAGACCTCATGCATATAGCCGTTTGTACCTTGCTCGGTCAATTAGGGTACTTTGAGTTTGTGCTGCGCGACGAAGAAGGCTGGCCCCATTTCCAGGAAGTAAAAAAGGTACCACCAACTGGTATGAAAGAGCAAGAGCAGATGCTAAAGGAATGTGTGATACGGTATTTTGAATAAAAGGAATGGCCCCGCATTTTGCGGGGCCATTCCTTTTAAAATACTCTGATATTTTATCTTACAACTGTAAGGCGTTTTGTGCCTAAATTAAGCTGACCAGATATTATATTGATATTGTACGATCCATTAGCCAAAGCATGGGTAGGTATCGTGATAACATTCTTTCCGCTGCTTAATTCTTTAGAAGGAATTGAATAGACAACACGGCCCAATACATCATATACATTTATAGCCACTTCCGTGCTTTGAGAAAGTTCGAAGCTCAAATTGGTTGACTCTGTAGCCGGGTTAGGGTACAGAGTTGCAGAGTTGATCGTCGGCATTACGTTAGCAACAGTCAAAGGCGGGAAACCCTGATAAACTGTATCCGTGGTAGCGCTGTTCAACACACGGCTATATGCACCACCATCAGTTGAGTTATTGTCGATCAATAAAGCGGTAACATGCAGATTAGAGCTTACCCAATTAGATGGGATATTGATATTGCTAAAAGTATATGTCTGAGGGGTGCCTGCTGGCATGTTTGTTGGTAAACTACCTGCAACACCATTAGGCGAAGCGATAACATCAGGGATAGTATAGCGAGCAACAAATGGAAAATGTATGTCAGGTATCTGATAAACCGAATCCTGGAAATTATAACCCATCCCAGCCATCGGGCCTTGCGGGCTGGTATAAGAGTTGCTGTAATAATCATGCTGGTCCCAACTAAGGCCAGTTCCAAACACGCCGTTTTCAGTAACGATCAGTTCCATACGATAATCCCCGGTCAAAGTAATAGCAGGAGTTACGGTAACGCTTGCAGAAACAGTGCTTGAGCTAACGGTAGCAGTCAAAGCAATATCCGCAAAAGCAAACTCACTGTGATATTGGTTGTAAAGGTTCACAACATTGGAAGGATCGTTAACACTTTGAGAAACAAAAGGCATACGATCAACAAGCAAAGAAGGGTAACCTGTGATAAGGCTGCTAACTAGCCCGTCATAATCATTTGTAGTAGAGTTATCCTGTGACATAGGATCTTGATCATGTACAGACGCGATGCTAACTTGGTTAGGATGCAAATAATGGATAGAATCCATATATATTATACCACGTACGCAATACCCGCACCAGGTACCTGTAGGTTCTTCAAAAAACAGTTTTTTAGGAGGGAATGACGCTGGCACACCCATTTGTGAAAAAGCACTGTCATTTGCAGGGTTTGCATCGCCTGTCAAAGTCACCCAAACTTTAATAGGGGTGATCGAAGTAGGGATCGTTACATTGATGCCTGAAAAAGTGGCTGTTCCCAGGGGGGCTATGCTGGCAGTTTGTGTCGATGTAACAGGTGCGCTTGCCCCTATCTGATAAGACACAGAGTAACTGGTCACAGTGTTGTAACCCATGTTCTGTACAGTTCCGGATAATGCCAAAGTACCGCCGCCGCTTGTAGGGAAGCAAGCAGGATCGCCGAAAGGCTTAACAGATAGCAAAGCCAGGTCAGCATTCGGTAAGATCTCGGTTTGTACGTTATCTACAGCAGATATGCCTTGATTGTTTGAATTATTACGGATACCTAACCGGATAGTTTGCCCGTTGTAAGCACCTAGCAACACGCACCTTTGTGTCCAACTGGGCACTGTTGTACCCGTATAGATCGGGGAGGTAGCAGTAAAAGCGCTTTCTGTGGCTCCTGTTGTGGAAAGATAGATCTCTAGTACGTCAGCAGAAGTGGAAGTTGCTTGAAATTCAGCATCCTCCCAAGTTAAAACCGTATTAGCGCTTGTAACAGTAAATGCCGGGGTCACCATCCAACGGTCTGCTGTTGCAGGTGAACTGAAATAAGAGGTGGTTATCACGCACGAATCACTGCCAGTGCTGTTACGGGGCCATCCCATCCACGCGTTGTTTGTTAACCCGCTAACGATATATGGTACCCAACCGGAATTAGGAACATTGGCATCCCCTTTGATCATTGACCAGGTGGAAGGATAACCGCTATTGAAATTGGCGAGAGGCAGCTGTGCATTTGCTTCATTAAATGAAACGATGCAACTGCCCGTCAAAAAAGTTAATAAAATTTTTTTCATTTTTTTGATTTTTCAGTTATTAAAATAGAAGTGTCAATTTAAGAGCTACAAATTAACGAATAATTATAATAATTATCAAAGAATAACAAAAAACAAACTTAAAGCATCCTTAAAAAGTGCCTTTAAGAAAAAATAATGCACTCCGCCGCCTGTATTATTCAATACATTGACACTAAGTAGGTTTCAGAATAATTAAAGAACACACATCGACCGATTTCGTATATTAATATAATATATTTAAATATGCCTGCCTTAAAAAAATTGGTTTTTAATTGTAATATTCTATAATTTACAGCGTATATAAACAGCAATCTTAACAATATCAATTCAAAACGTTCAAAAAATGAAAAAACAAATACTCACTATTGCAATGATGGCGACATGTGCTATTGCAAGCAACGCTCAACAGCGTTTAGTATTGTATGAAGAATTTACAGGAGAGAATTGCGGCCCATGCGCTGCCGACAATCCAGGCTTGGAAACTTTAATGGCTGCAAATACGTCGAAGGTCGTGCATGTTACCTATATGGAACCAGTTCCCACTTCCGGTTATTTCTATTTGTCAGATCAGGCTGATAACGATACAAGATCGCAATATTATTTCTCGTCTTTCCAGACCTTGATAGGTGCCAATTCGTGGTTCACCCCTTCTGGCTTGAGAGATGGGGTTTTCCCCGATGGCGCACTGGGATATAGTGGTGGAGAAGGTATAATATCTACTTTTACACAAACAGATATTGACAGTGAGTATAATGTTGCATCTCCCTTCAATATTGTAGCAACACGCGTATTTAATGCTGCGAAAGACTCTGTAACGATAACTGCGAAAGTTACTGCTGTATCTGCTTATTCAGGTACTTTGATGCTTCGTTGCGTTTGGGTAAAAACAATGAATTTTACAGCGCCTCCGGGCAATAATGGCGAGACGCATTTCGAAAATGTGGTTCGTAAAATGTTTGCTGATCAAACAATACCTGCTTCCTGGACAGTTGGGATGTCAAACACTTATACATTTAAAGGTAAGATCTCTCATCTTGATACTTTCACGAATACCACCGGGGTTGACTCCATGGGTGTTGTATGGATACAAAATGATGCCAATAAGCGTGTTGCACAAGTTGCAAGGGCAAATTCTGCACCAACTGGTGTGAACGAAATAACCAACAGCGACGTTAACTTCAACATCCACCCTAATCCTGCACAAAACGCAGCTATGGTTAATTTTGAACTGAATAATGAAGCACAGGTCCAGGTTTCTGTTTTTGATGCGCTGGGCAGAGAAGTATCTGCTGTTGCTGCACAAAAGATGGCTGCAGGTGTGCAAAATATACCAGTTAACACTTCAGGTCTTGCCAGTGGTATCTATTACATCAAAATGAATATAGATGGCAATAGCATCACCAAACCATTGTCTATAGTTAAATAAGATACGCTTTATAAACGTTGAAAGATGCGCCCGGAAATAGCCGGGCGCATCTTTTTTATTGGCATTCCGTACCCGTATCTATTGCGTTCTTATTAGTTGAAGACAAAAAATATTTTTCGTTTATAAAGACTTATATACATTTGCATCGCAATTCCGAAAAAATTGCACGGGGTGCCTGACATCAAAGGCTGAGATCATACCCGCTGAACCTGGACCGGGTAATGCCGGTTAGGGAAATGAAAACATCAGCGCTATTATTATCTCTGTATGCATCCATCTATAGTGTGGCTTTGGGCTTACGCTAAGATGTATCGCATACAGCGCAGCAAATGCGGGCACCCTTAATAATTTAGTTTTTAAAATTATTGTGCTATGCAGATGTATAAACTATGCTTCCGTTCCTTTTTTTTGTTTACTGCTATCCTTCTGAACGCTTACGGCACTCACGCGCAGGAAACAAAGAACACCGATTCCATCAAGAAAGTGCAACAATTGCAAGCCGTTGAGATACGGGCAGTAAGAGCTACAACAGATGCCCCGTTTGCAAAAAGGGACATTTCAGGCGCAGACCTGGAAAAACAAAACCTTGGTGTGGATCTTCCGATATTATTGCAGTACACGCCCTCTGTCGTCACAACATCAGACGCCGGCGCGGGGGTGGGCTATACCAGTTTGAGCATCCGCGGCAGCGACCCTACACGCATCAACGTAACTATGAATGGCATGCCCGTGAACGACCCCGAAGAACAGGCTGTTTATTTTGTTGACCTCCCAGATCTTGCCTCTACCACCAGTTCCATACAGGTGCAGCGCGGTGTAGGCACATCTACCAATGGTGCTGGCGCATTCGGGGCCACCATCAGCATTAGCAATTTGGCACAAATGGACACTGCAGGAGCCATTTTCAGCAGCAGTGCAGGCTCCTTCAACACTTGGAAAAATACCTTGGTTGCGGGCACCGGTATGCTAAAAAATGGCTGGCAGTTCGACATCCGTCTTTCGAAGATCAGTTCCGACGGTTATATACAGCGCGCAACGTCTGATCTTAGATCTATTCAGTTCATAGCAGGCTGGAAAGCTTCTGAAAAGACCTGGCTGCATTTCATGGTACTAACGGGGATAGAAAAAACAGGGCAGGCATGGGATGGCGTACCTCAAGACTCCTTGCAGACCAACAGGACATACAATGAACTTGGGCTGAAAAGTGACGGTACTTTTTATAGCAACCAGACCGATAATTATCAACAAGACTATTATCAGCTATTTGCCGACCACAAGTTCTCTCCATACCTCACGGGGCATATTGGCTTTTTTATGACCCGCGGGCTTGGCTATTATGAAGAATACCATAACCAGGAACTACTAAATAGCTATGGCATCACAAACACGACCGACACTCTTCCTACCGACCTCATACGCCAACTATGGCTCAACAATTATTACTATGGCTCCGTGTTCTCCCTGCTATATGAAAAGAACAAGACACAACTCACACTAGGCGGCGGCTGGACACAATTCGACAATTCGAGTTACGGCATTATAAAATGGGTGCAGAACGGCGGCGTTCCAAATGACTATGAGTGGTATAATTATGCAGACCATAAGAACGACATAAATATTTACGCCAAATGGCAACAAAAGATAGGAAGCAAGTTCATCCTCTTTGCCGATATGCAAGACCGTATTTTGAATTGGCATATGGGCGGTTTCCAATATCAGCCCTCTCTGGTGGTAAATGAAAGTTACAATTTCCTGAACCCCAAAGCGGGCTTCACTTATTTGTTGAAAAACGAAGGCAGCCAACGCCAAAAAATATATGCTTCCATTGCAGTTGCCAACAGGGAGCCCGTGCATGACGATTTCCAGGTAGATCCTGCAAACCTTCCAAAACCTGAAACGCTGTATGACATAGAAGCCGGCTATGAAATAAACAAACAAAAATGGAGCGCATCCGCCAATTTATACTATATGGATTACCACGATCAATTGGTGCTTACCGGCCAACTGGATTCTGTGGGCAATGCCATACATACCAATGTGGCAAAAAGCTATCGCGCTGGTATAGAGTTACAGGGTGTTGTGTTAGCCTCACGCTGGCTGAAATTGCAGGCAAATGCCACATTCTCCCAAAACAAAATAGTCAACTTTACCGAATACCTTTATGATGAGAACTATGTGGCATATGCTATTCCTCATGGCACTACCGATATTTCATATTCGCCCGATATTATTGCTGCCGGCACTGCCACCTTCACACCATTTCACAAATTGCCCAAGGGACAAGGTCTGGAGATAAACATCTCTGATAAATACATAAGCAAACAGTATCTCGACAATACCAGCAATAACGAAAGAGCCATAAGTGCTTACAGCTATTGCAATGTCCTGATATGCTATACGGTAAAGGTTCGTCCGTTCAAAGAACTGGACGCAACCTTACAACTCAACAATATATTCAACCAGTATTATTCCAACAATGGGGCTACATACCCTAGCATTTCGCAAGGCGTCGTTTCGACTGTTAATTATTATTTTCCACAAGCTGGCTTCAATATGCTGGGCGGGATCACGTTGAAATGGTAAACTAAAAGCTTTGCATGTTGTTGGGAGAGAAAAAATGGATCCGTATTAACGGGGCTTTACTCAAATAGCTTCTTTAGCCGGGTGGCATCTGAGAGCAGTTGCTTCTCCTTGGCCTCATGTTTTTTAACATCAAAGGTGTGGTCATTTTTACCGCTACTGATCCACTGTATCAATTTGTCCTTATCAAAGTAATACCGGTCTATTACCATCACTGTCTTCCTAGGATCAAACCATGCGGTATCCTGGTTCTTTTTTGCGGCCTTTTCGTCATAACTATAAGGACGGTTGTACGTAAAATCAACATTCACCGCGAAAATGAGCTTCCCATCTTTGAAATAATACTCAATACGCTGTTTCCCGCTTTCTCCCATATACACACCGGTTATGAGTTGTATTACTTTTCCCTGAAAGTAGGCGGTCACCTTGCCCCCGTCAGTGGAGTTTCCATTATCGTCTTTCTCTTTGCTGCTGAATGTGCGGGTATTCTGTGAGATCTGTGTATAGCTTTGCCTGATCTGTTCAATAGCGTCATCATTTTGCGCATAACATGACGCACACAAGAAAATACTTAAAATAGTTGCCTTTAAGGATCGCATGTTTAAAAGTAATTTTTTTATTTTATAACGGCATCTACAAGTTTGCGGGTATATCCGTTTTGCGGCTGCATCAATACCTGTGCGGCTTCCCCGCTCTCCACTATCCTGCCTGCGTTCATTACCATAACCCTGTCGCTCATATAATACACTACAGACAGGTCGTGGGAGATAAAAAGATAGCTCAATTGAAATTCTTTTTGAAGGTCTTTTAGCAAATTCAATATCTGCGCCTGTACGCTCACATCCAGCGCTGAAACACTTTCATCACATATCAGCAGTTCCGGCCTCAAAGATAATGCTCTTGCTATACCTATACGCTGCCTTTGCCCCCCTGAGAACTGGTGCGGGTATCTTTTCATGGAGTCTTTGGGTAGCAGCACAATATCCAGCAAACGTTCTGCTTCATTTCTCAATTCGGCTTTAGGCACGATATTATGAATGGCCATAGGTTCCATCAGCATATCTCCAATGGTCATACGCGGATCGAGGGACGAATAAGGGTCCTGGAATACCATCTGTATCTGTCGGCGTATCCGGCCCCATTCCCCATTAGCTATATGTGCGAGGTCTTCACCCTTGAACAATATCTGCCCACTATGCACAGGCAATAGCCCCATCAGGCTACGGCCCAAAGTGCTTTTACCACAGCCACTTTCCCCCAGCAGCCCCAATACTTCTCCTTTTTTCAAAGTAAAAGAAACATCTTCTACCGCTTTGAAATATTGTGTTGCCTTACCCAAAAAATTCCTGCTTTCTGTGAACCATATTTTCAGGTCATTCACTTCAAGCAATACTTTATCTTCTACGACACTTTTATATTCAATACCTGTGTCGGGTTTATCAACATTACTCGCTCCCAAAAAGTCGGATACTATTGGCAGGCGCTTGCCTTTTTGTTGCATAGAGGGTCTGCAGGCCAGCAACGCCTTGGTATAGTCATCTTTAGGTCTGTTTATTATTTCGCTTGTGGCAGCATACTCTATCACCTCGCCCTTATACACCACCAGCATTTCATCTGCAATGTTTCCGGCAAGTCCCAGGTCGTGGGTAATGAATAGCATTGCAGTACCGTATTCTCGCTGCAATTCCCGCATTAGTTTTACGATCTCTTGCTGAACAGTTACGTCAAGCGCAGTAGTTGGCTCATCGGCTATCAACAGCGATGGGTTATTGCACATCGCTATTGCTATCATCACTCTTTGCTTTTGTCCTCCCGATAGCTGATGCGGGTATCGCTCATATATTTTTTCAGGAAATGGTAATTGTACCTTCCCCAGCCATTCTACGCCTTTTTGTTTTGCTTGCTTTGCTGGAACATTTTGATGCTTACTAATGGCCTCAGATAACTGTTTCCCTATTTTCATTACAGGATTCAGAGAACTCATTGGCTCCTGAAAGATCATACCTATGTCCATGCCACGTACTCTTTGCCAGTCCGTCTGATCTGCTAATTGCTTACCGTTCAAAGAAATGAGGCCCTCCACCTTAGCGCTGGTTGGCAATAGACCCATCAAAGCCAGTGCTGTTAGCGATTTCCCCGATCCGCTTTCGCCCACTATTGCTAATGTCTTTCCTTTCCCTATGCTAAACGAAATATTATTTACTGCCACCAGCCCTTTGGCACCTTCAAAAGATACTTTCAATCCATCAACCGATAAGACCGTTCCTAGTTCTTGCATGTATCGCAGGTCAGAATTTCAAGTGTTTTACGGTAAGCCCGTTGTTTATCAATTGTTTCAGGGAATCTATGCCTATCTTCAGATGCTGTTCTACGAAATTCTTTGTCGTTTTCACGTCACGTTCTGCGGTCTTCACCCCCTCCGGCACCATCGGTTGATCCGACACCAACAGCAAAGCTCCTGTGGGTATTTTGTTATAAAATCCGGTTGTGAATATAGTTGCGGTTTCCATATCAATAGCCATTGCCCTTATCTTTCTCAAATATTCTTTAAACTCCTCATCATGCTCCCACACCCGCCTGTTGGTGGTATATACAGTCCCTGTCCAGTAGTCTTTTGCATAGTCTCGTATAGTGGTGGATATGGCTTTTTGCAGGGCGAAAGCGGGCAAAGCAGGCACTTCCGGTGGAAAATAATCGTTACTCGTTCCCTCACCACGTATCGCTGCAATGGGCAGTATCAGGTCGCCTACCTTATTCTTCTTTTTCAGCCCCCCGCATTTACCTAAAAAAAGTACCGCCTTTGGATGAATAGCAGAAAGCAGATCCATCACAGTAGCTGCGCTGGCGCTACCCATTCCAAAGTTTATGATAGTAATATTATTTGCAGTAGCACATAGCATAGGTTTATCTGTTCCCACCACAGGTACTTTATGCATTTCTGCAAATTGGGTTACATAATTACTGAAATTGCACAGGATGATGTATTCTCCAAAGTCTTTCAGGGATTGTCCGGTATACCTGGGCAACCAGTTTTGTACTATATCGTCTTTCGTTAGCAGGGCCATACCTTCTCCTTTTACTTAATAAAGTTAATAATATCCCGCCGATGCAGATCGATTTCTGTTCCTTACTTTTGAGAACGATATGATAAAACTTGACCTTTCGGCCATACAGTTAAAGCTAAAACAGGAAGGCGGCAAAATAGTTGTTTTTGATAATATCCGTAAAAAATGGCTGGTGCTTACCCCGGAAGAGCATGTAAGACAGTATTTTATCCAATATTTTATCGATGTTTTAAAGTACCCAGCCGGAATGGTCTCTGTTGAGAAACAAATAAAGGTAGGAGCATTGAACAAACGTTTCGATATCGTTGTGTATAACAGGGAACATAAACCCTGGATGCTAATAGAATGTAAAGCCCCTGGGACCATGATAACAGAAACGGCCCTGCATCAATTGCTTAATTACCAAAGGACCATACAATGTAATTACTGGATACTTACTAACGGCCACCAAACATATTGTGCCAATGCATCCGACATCCAAAATATCAAATGGGAGGAAAGCCTACCTGTTTATGAGTTTTGAATAGGTGTCGCCATTCATTACCTGCAATGCTTTTTGCACTACTTTATCATCTTTGGTATATACTGCATAATACCCATTCTCCCGGAACAGGAAGCGCGCTATCTGTGCCTTTATCTGCAGGTTAAAATAATTCAGGCTCTCCGGCTTGCTTAATATTTTTTGCGCCGCTTTTCGCTCATCGGGTTTCAGCACAGCGAAGTAGCTTTTTGTTATCTTCTCTTCATCTTTGAATTGCTCGTTGTACTCTGCTATTGTTTTATAGTTAAGGTTGGTACGCTCATGAATGAAATGGTCCCACAAAACGGTTTTCAGTTCATCGCTGAAGACCATACCGAGCAGTGCACTTGATAAGCGCACGGTGTCGTATGGCACGTACACATCCGGGCTTATTCCGCCACCGCCATAAACGGCACGGTGTTTGGATGTATAGTACACTGTTGTATCCGCTCTTGTAACGGTATCCTTGCCTGTGAGTTCTCCATCTGTCAACCTGTCCTCGTAGTCTTTCTCATAAGCTTCTTTACCTTTCTCGAAAGACCGTTGTATGCATCGTCCCGATGGGGTATAATATTTTGCTATGGTGAGGCGTAACGCGGCGCCATCCGACAGCTCGAACTGCTCTTGCACCAGTCCTTTGCCAAATGTCCTTCTACCCACTATCACACCCCTGTCCCAATCTTGTATTGCCCCGGAAAGTATCTCACTTGCAGATGCGGAACTCTCGTCCACGAGTATTGCTATCTTCCCTGTTTCGAACATTCCTTTTTCGCCAGCTTTATATTCTGTCTTAGGTGCATGAATGCCTTTGGTATAAACGATCAGTTTGTTATCATCAAGAAATTCGTCTGCTATCATTGTAGCGGCATCCAGGTAGCCTCCGGGGTTCTCACGCAGGTCCACAATAAGCTGCTTTATTCCCTGCGCTTTTAGTTCCTTTAGAGCCTTACTAAATTCATTGTACGTCGTTGCGCTGAAACGGTTTATTCTTATGAATCCCGTTACACTATCTATTTTCAGGCTGGCATCTACACTATATATCGGCACTTCATCGCGCACTATAGGCACTTGCTTTTCTGTGCCTTTCACCGGGTCTTTCAACGTTACGGAAACACTGCTATGCTGTTTGCCCCTCAGCATATGAATAATACCCTCCGAGCTTATTTTTTTCCCGGCCACTACAGTATCTCCTACTTTTATGAGTTGGTCGCCCACTACCACACCAGCCTGCTCTGCAGGGCCTTTCTCTATCACAGATATTACCTGTATAGTATCCCTCACTATAGAGAACTCTACTCCAATTCCGAAAAATCCACCCTCAAGATCCTCTTTCACTTCCTCCACCTCGTCTGCCGGAATGTAAACCGTATGAGGGTCAAGGTTTTTTAAGATCCCGTTAATTGCCTCCTTATAAAGTCCGTTATTATTTACAGTGTCTACATATTTATCGTGTATCAGGTCTATTATTTCTTCCAGCCTATCGTTCCTCTCTATCACCGCCTGTATATCCCGTTTATTACGCAAGGTATCCCGCAGATCGAACCCGAATATCATCCCAACTATCAAAACAAGGGAAAAGAGCAATGGCATCCATACTTTAGACCTGTCCCTTCTGTTTTCGTCCATATTTTTCAAAATGGGCATAAAGGTACTTGCTATTATCTACATAACTAATAAGCTATACTGATCCTCTTATAGTTTTTTTCTGCACTTTAATTATTAGTTTCATATAAATTAGGAAATTAGTATTCCTATGTGCAAATTTGTGGATCAATACATCATATGCCGTCCATACTCATTGCAGAAAGCGGATCAACAAAAACAGATTGGTGCCTCCTGAAAAAAGGTAAAAAACCAGCTTTTTTCCGTACATCAGGCATCAACCCCTACCTGCAAAGCGGCGCTGAGATAAGGGATATCCTTGCTGCCGAACTCCCCTGGGACAAAGCAGTATATACCCCGGAACTGATCTCATACTATGGTGCAGGTGCGGGCAGCCAACAGAAACAACAGGAAATAAAAAAAGTACTGCAAAAATATTTTGGTGTAAAGAATGTTGAGGTACAGGGCGACATGCTGGCTGCAGCAAGATCTTTATGCGGCGACAAAAAAGGTATAGTCTGTATCCTCGGCACCGGCAGTAACTCCTGTTATTATAACGGCAAAAAAATAGCAGAACAAAAACCATCATTGGGTTACATAGCCGGAGATGAAGGCAGTGGCAATCATATGGGCAAGCGCATTCTGCAATATTATGCCTACGGCACCTTCGACACGGAACTGAGAATGTTCTTTGAGCAACATTTCGGCAGTGATATACCCGCCATACTGAACCAACTCTATTCAGAGCCTTTCCCCAACCGCCATCTCGCCTCCTTTGTTCCGTTGCTGAAAGCCAACAGGGGGCACTTCATGGCAGAGAATATCATAGAGGATTGCCTCAACGATTTTTTTCACCACCACATTCTAAAATACCGCCAAAGCTGGAACATGCCACTCTACTTTACGGGTACGATAGCCTACGAATTCCAGGATGTGATACTAAGCCTCTGCCATCAATACGAACTGGAGCTTGGCAAAATAGAAGCCAGCCCTATAGAAGGTTTGTTGAAGTACTATAAGAAGATGTTGTAGGCCTTTTGATAGCTTGCCACTACTTTTTCGCGACATTTCTTGTGTATGTAAGGGGTATAATGGTTCGAGCTTCATAAAGGCACTTCAAAAGCAAATGCTTCGCAATCGCGGGACTTTATTGCTACAAACAAAATCACCAAAAAACGACGGCAAAATAGGAGGATTTATTTCATTATCACCTGCACCGTATGTCTTGTCTTTTGTTCCAGTAAAATATACCTGCTCTTCGTAAGATCGAACAATATCTCCGGCGTATAGTGGCGTATGGTAAGCAATTGCACATCCTCATTCCGGAACACTTTATAATCCTTACCCAGTATACCCATCAGTTCCTCCACCTTGTCTTCCTTACGATCTACACAGGCTACGAAACTTATGGCGGCGTTCTGTATCAGGTTCACCTTTATATTCAGCTTATGGAAAATACTGTACAGATTGCTCAGGTTATCCTCTGTTATAAAAGAAAAATCCCTTGTCGTTACCTGCAGCAAGACCTGGTCTTTTTTGAGCACTATAAGAGGCGGGTAAAAAATACTGTTCACCTCGTTCTGTATCATAGTACCTTTCAGGTTCTTGTCGAGGAAGCATTTTACATACAGGGGTATATTGTGGTTTTGGAGGGGTTTTATGGTCTTTGGGTGTATCACCTGTGCGCCATAGTAAGCCATTTCTATCACCTCATGATAAGTGATAGCTTCTATTTTCACAGTTCCTTTGAACTCTTTAGGGTCTGCGTTCAACAAGCCGGGTACGTCTTTCCAGATGGTCACCGATTCCCCGCCAAGCATTGCCGCCAACAAAGCCGCTGTATAGTCAGAGCCTTCCCTTCCCAGTGTCACAGAATTATTGTCAGCAGTAGCACCTATGAAACCCTGCGTTACAATACTTTTACCTTCTTTTAGCTGCTTGCCTATCACTTCCTCTGCTTGCTTTTTGGAATGCTCCCAGTCCACCCGTGCGTCCCTATACGTATCATCCGTGCGGATCACGTCCCTTACATCCACCCATTTATGCACAAAACCTTTTTGTTCCAGGTAGAAGGAGAATATACGCGTAGAGAGTATCTCCCCCATGCACACTATCTGGTCGTAAGAATAGTCGTAACGTGCAGCATCTGCGCCATCTATTGCCCATTGTAATTCCGTAAAATAAATGTTCAATGCAGCAACAGCGTCTTTATAATGCTGTTCATCGAGGAGTTGTTTTGCATAGTCCGTATGTTGTAGTTCCATCTCACGAACCAACTTAAGTGCGGCCTGTCTGTCCCCCTTACATGCGTTCTCTACCACCAGTTCCAAGGCATTCGTTGTCTTTCCAAATGCGGACACTACTAATATTACGGGCTGTTTTGCCTCATGTATTATCGGCAACAATGCCTCCATTCTTTCGGGAGTAGCTATCGATGCGCCTCCAAATTTGTAAACCTGCATTTTATGAATTAAAAAGTAAAAATTAAAAAGTCAAAAAGTAATGAGTAGGAAATTAGAGCTCTATAACATTCTCTCTACTTCGGAGAGGTGGGGAGTGGTCTTTACCTCAATTTCTTCAGCGCCGCTTCCAGTTTGGCAAGCATTTCGCTTATCTCCTCCTTCTTACACGTTCCCACACTTAACCTATACCAGGGGGATTCAGCATCTGCACCAAAAGCATAAAAGGGAACTACTGCCAACTTTGCCTCGCTCAGTATATAATCTGTCACATCCGCTTGCGTTGTCAGCATACGTTCGCCGTCGGTCTTGCTGGTGAGGTTTAGTTTTATGGTAAGATAAATGGCAGCCTGTGGTGTTACAGCATCTACATTATATCCCTTCTCCTGCAGGTCTATGAAGCCGTTATATATGAGCCATAGCCTTTCTTCCAGCTCCGCCTTGAAGTGGTTCAGGTATTTTTTTACAGCGTCTTTTTGTAAAAGATATTCCGAGGCTGCTTTTTGTTCCGCCATAGGCGCCCATGCACCTATATGGCTTAGCAATGCCTTCATCTTGGCTATTACATTAGCAGGCCCCATAGCCCAGCCTACACGCACACCTGTAGCCGCAAATGCTTTGGAGATACCGTCAATAAAAATGGTGTACTGCTTCATTTCCGGCCGCAAAGAGACCGGGTCGTAATGCTCCGTTTCCCCGTATGTTAGTGTACTGTACATCTGGTCGAACATCAGGTACAGTTTCTTCTCATTGTGCTGTCTTTGTTTATTCTCTTCTAATATTAAATCGCATATACTTTCCAATTCGTTCCTTTCCAGCACAGTGCCTGTAGGGTTTTGAGGCGTACAAAGGCATATCAGGGAGGCCCCTTGTATATGGGGCGCAATATCAGCAGCCGTAGGCATGAAATTATTTTCGGGGTGGGCATCTATCAGGCAATGCGCACCACCATTCATATGCACATAGTGATTGTTGTTCCACGAAGGCACGGCGTATATCACCTTGTCCCCTTTATTCACAATGGTGCGGAACAAGGAATAAATAAGCGGTCTGCCGCCGCTTGCTATCAATATCTCATTGCCCGCATAGTCGATCCCCTGGAAGTCCTTTACTATTCCGGCCACGGCACTCCTCAATTCCGGCAGGCCATCAGCGGGCGGATAATTGGTATAATGGTTCCGATAGGCATTAACGATAAGATCCTCCAGTTCTTTGGGAATAGGGAATATACTGGGGTCAAAATCCCCGATAGTATAATTATATATCTTTTCCCCTTTGCGGATACGGGCACTGATCTCGTTCCCCAATCGAACGATCTCCGACCCTATAAGGGTCTCTGCTAGCTGGCTGAGTTGGCTCATTACTCAAATTTATTTATAAACACTTAAAAACACATAAAAACCATACCATATGGTTTTGCAAACAAAAAAGGCTTACCGTTCCCGGTAAGCCTTTTTGATATAAGTATATTAACATCATACAATACCATCCCGGCCTACCGAAGTAGTACACTTATAGTGGCGTTTATATGAATTCTTATGTAACATATTTTTCATTTGCTGCGCAAAGGTAAAAACTATTTTATTCTATTCAAAGTACATCAAAATATTATCCGTCCTCATTTCTTTTCGGGTATTTGCTCTTTGAAAAGTTCCGACTTGCTTTTGGGTCTCTTTTCTTCCAGCCACTGAAACCGGCTAAGGCGCATATTAGGTATATCGGCTTTGCTCAGTGGTGTCATGACTTGGTGAGGGTTTTCCTCGCAAATGATACGTTCTATCTTCTGGTCTTTGAATAGAATGTGCATCCGTTCACTTTGTCCCTGTGTCACACCCAGATAGGCTCCTTTTTCATCTTTCGAATAATAGATGCTCTCTGCTTCCGGCAATACCAGCATATCGGATATGGCATTATTCACAAAGTGCGCGGTCAATGTCTTTCCCTGTATCTGATCGTACAGATTTGCTTTGGGCGGCCCGGACTGAGATACAACATAAGCATTGTTCGGTACAAACAGGCTTTTCAGTTTTCCGCTATCCAGCTTCAGTAAAATAGTATCGCCGGTTATCTGGCTCTTGTGCGACCATGCTATCGGGGTATAGATCATCCGCATTATAGAATCATTTTCCGTATAGCTGATGCTGTCGCAGCGCCCCTGCAAAGAATCGGAGTAAATAAGCACATGGTGATACCCTATATAATATCTTGGTGCAGTAGAATCGGCATCGGAAGCTGTGTCTGTTCCTATCTCGGTCTCATGCGTCACGGTGGCCTTGCCGAACGTTTCTGTGGCTTTATTTTTCTTTTTTGTCTTTGCTTGTTCGGGTTTGGGTTTTTCTTTGTGGGACAATTTTTTTACACTGTCTGTTTTTTGACGTACCGGCGCTGAGTAAAAAGTATCGGCGGCTATAAAAAGGCTATCGCCATTATTCAATTGTCTTAATACAGGGTTTATTGTGGCCCACAAAATTCTTGTTTTGCGATAATAATCTGCATGTCCGCTAAACAGGGTGGAGTGATGGGCTGTATCGATACTTATCACATGCCCGTCTGCACTACTATAGCCACTTAGCTTGCTGGAATTGAGGGTGTCCCCCTCTATATAACGCTCATCATACCAGGCAGATGAATGACATGGGAAGTGAGCTATCTCATTTTTACTGTCGTACGTACCGCAAGTAGTGTGCAATATGGACTTTTCCCCTGTGACCACAGATGGCGAGAAAAACTCAACGATCTTTGTTGCTGTGTTATAGCTCAGGTCTTCCGACTTTATATGGTACCTGGGGTCGGTAATGACCACGTTTCCCTCAAATCTGCTGTCTTTTGTCCCGGAGTTATAAGTACCCGTTTTACTGGTCACTACGGTAGAGTCATTTTGCAAAGTGCCCCCTGTGGTATATACCCCTGTTTTGGTATTCATATTATACACAAGGTCTTCGCATTTTAGTTTTCCACTGGTATCCGTCAGGCTAACGTTGCCGTGCAGAATGGCAAGTTTCGTGTTCCCGGTATAGTGCATGTAATCTGCGTCAGCTTCTGTACCACCCGTTTGTACGATCCTCACATGCCCGAATGCTTCCATTTCATTTCTCTTTACGTTCAGGTTACAACTGTCGCAATACATTGTACTGGTGCCCTGCTCCATTATCACATCCCCATTCAGCTTATTTACATCCCCTGTATCTGTAACTATAGAAGTGGAGTTCCGGGAATTTTTTATTATTATCGGCAAGAGCTTTGATGTATCGGCCTTTTGCGCCACAGCCAAGGCACATGTTAACATGAAATAAAGGCAGAAGAGTACAAAACCTGAAAACTTTGTACTAAGGACAGCAGAAAGAACCGGTCTTGTTGGTCTGTTTATGAGAAGCATCAATTTTTGTTAGGCGCAAAGATAATGACAATACATTAAGCATTCACTTATTGCTATCATATGGCAAACTTCAAAGGTCATAGATCAGAAATCCGTCCCTAAGGAGAAGTAGCCTATTGGTTTGGGGTTACCCTCTATGTTCCAGGCCACATCCAGGCGCAGGAAATAGCCCAGAACGGTGGTGCGCAAACCACCCCCATAACCAAGCGCCAGGCCCGTGCTGTTAGGTACCGTGATCTGTACAGTAATAGGTGTGACCTGGCCTGGAGCTGTGCTATAAAAATAATGTACCTGGGTATTTTCAGCAGTAGGCAAAAATCCGCTCCATGCAGAGCCTACATCCGCAAACCCAACTACTTGTAAATTCCTCAGGAATGACGATTGTACAGGCCTTTTTAGGAATGTTGTCAAAACAGGTAAACGGAACTCGCAGTTATAAACAGCGAAATTATTACCGGCACGATCGTTTTGCCTGTACCCTCTCAATTCTGTAGCCAATGCCTGGAAAGCGTAAGGGCCACCTGTAGGTTGCAGTGAATTGTTCTGCTGAGCGAGCAGCCAATTATCCACACCGCCAAGTGAATATAAGACCTCTGCATTTCCATCCGAATGTGCATATGCTATCCTGCTTGCCCAAATAAAATTCTTATATATCTTCTGATAATAACGGAAATCCGTACCAAAATTATAGCAGTTCAAATTGCCGTTGTTCAAGCCGTATATCGATTCGAGATAGAATTTGTATCTAAATCCGTTCCTGATATTAATGAACGGACTTGTGGTATTATCGAAAACATATTCCAGTCTGTTCAAGGTCCAATATTGACTCTTTTGACTGCTGGGCAGATCGCTAACAAGAGTTATAGAATCCACCGGGGCCAGATGCAATTGATCATACCGAAAACCAGTGTGAAAACGTATGCTGCGTACCCTGTCTAGTGGATAACAAAAGTTAGCTTGTAGCAGATTAGTAACAGCTTTGCCGGGTTGCACCTCTTGCAGCACTACGTGATTCGCATTATCTGTATAATTTACAAGGTAGTCATAAGTGTTAGAAGTGCGCAGATAGATCAAGCCCCAGTCCATCCTGCGCGTGAAGTTGTCGTACTGGAGGAAGTAGGCACTCCCGGAAAAATTTACCGGCAACTGGAAGCCCCCTGTAAATCGGTGGTTCTCCATTACATCATTCATAGTTGCAATTACCAAGCCACTAAGTGAGGGGTTGGTAAATGACCCTCCATTATTCTGCAACGATTGATATTGATTGAACAAAATGCTGTTATCCAGTTTTACGGTGAACCCGTCGGGTTTAAAACTGGCCCGGTAGCGCACCGGTTTCATTTTCAAATATGCACTGTCATTTATCTCCTTCAAAAAAGAACTATCCGTTTCATCCTCTTGCTTACCGCCCTCTTCCTTCTTTATTTCTTTGAATGCGGTCTTCTGGTCGCCTATACGCACATTGGGAACTACAGCAGGGGTAGTATCCGTGGCAGCAAATTCACTTTGGAAGGCATTGCCACTCTTTATCAAGGGTGTGGCTGTTGACGATGATGAACCTGCGCTTTCAATTTTTTGCGGTCTCCCTTTATACACACGCACTTCTTCGGGCTCTTTTGGTGCAGTAGTTGCCTCCGCTTTTATTTTAGATAGGTTTGTTGGCTCCGGCTCCTTGCTCTTTACATTCGCGCCGGGTATTTGCAGCCCGTGGAAGTACACTTTGTATGCATCACCCTCTTGTATCACGTCTGCCACATTATTGCTTGCGGGATTGTATTGATGAACAATGATGTTTTGAGGGTAATTGGTAATAGCTACCGCATAGGCCGAATCTTTGTTCTTTTTATCGCGTCCGAACACTACTACGTATTTATTCTGTATCCCGTTGCTGTCATACAGGAAGGCGAAGTTCTCGGAGCCATATTGTATGGGTTGCGTCACCGTACCGCTTGTCACATGCGAGCATTGCAACAATTCAGGTCGTTGTGTTTTTGTATCGTAGAAGAACACATTCATAGGCCCCGTGGGCAATTCATTCACCTGTAGGGGCACATTCAGATTGGGCTTCGGTCTGTTGCTCAAAAACAAAATGCCCCTTTTTGTCCCGCCGCTTACGAACCACGGCTGGGTATCGTCCCAAAGGTCGTTGGTAATATTTTTTATCTTCGAACGGTTTATTGTGAACTCGTAAAGGTCGGTCTGGCTTTTCTTTATTGCAGAGAATACCATCTGGTTGTCATCCTCAAGGAAGCTCATGCCCAGCACCCGGTCAAAACGGTTCTTAGGTATTATGTGGTCATCTATTTTCGCCCGCAGCGAGTAATAGATGCGTAAATGCAATTTGCCTTCTGTTTTATAGAGTATTGCCAGTTTTAAGCCGTCATTAGACCAACACAGCAAGGGGTAATCGGGGTCTGGCCTATCTGTAAAATCTTTTCTTCCGCCTTGCAGTATTATGGCAGATGACTGTTCATCCTTTGTTTTTTGCAGATGCACAAAAAATTCTCCGTCCAGCCAGGTCACGTAAGCCACATCATTGCCTCGCGGCGATACCCGGACACTTTGCAATACTGTTTTATCGAGTGGTATCTTCAGGTTCAATATCCCCTTCGTGCTATCCGGCAGATCGCGTTTTGCCAGATCTTCTGCATAGCTTTTTTTATAAAAATCCATACAGGCCTTATACGCCTGCCTCACCTTCATGCCCAAGGTCTGCTGTTGTCTCATCCCCTGGTTCAGACTGCTTTTTTGTTGCATGGTGTGCAAGAGGTCTTTCACCGTATTGTCGCCATATTCATCCGACACGAATTTCCAAAAAGCCTTTCCTGCCAGTTCAGGGTAGTCCTCGCTCAATTCATAAAAGCCGTCCCCCGGTCTTGCGTCCATCAGTTCCTTCCATTTGCTGTTACTTTGCGCGTCCCAGCCATCTACAAGGTAGGATATGTAGCCCTCGGTGACCCATGCCGGCAAATTCAGGAACACGGAGTTCTTCACCATTTGTTTAAAGCTCTCGCCAAATATCAGGCGCTGCATCACTACCTTGCTCATGCCCGCCCTTAGTTGCCTTTTCAGGTCCTTATGCTCCCCGGTAAAGTAAACTACCAGTTTATCACCCACCAGGTCTATTGTCCCTGTAGGGGTTACACCGTTTGCCTGTTGTGCTTCATCTTTCAGCCCTACATTGGTCTGCTGGTATTCGTCATATGAATTATATAAGATGATATTGAATCGTTTGGGGAACTGACCGCCTAACTTTTGTTCTACCACCTTTATATCCCTTTCTGCTTCTTCGGCTACATACCTTGCCAATTGCAGGCCGGCCTTATCATAATGGTAAATGCGGAAATGTTTAGTGTCAAAGTATTTCCATTGAAATTTTCTTGTTTGTATCCTGTTCTTCCCGAAAACCTCCAATGCCTCAGACTGGGCCGATGCACAAAAAGGCATAGCCGCAAATACCATTGCTACTATGCCAATCCACAAACCCGATCTGTACCTAAACCCCATCAACTATTTTTATCATAGTGCACCCATTTACAGGCCACATTATTATTTTTTTGTTCTCACCAACATTTCGAGGCAAGCTTCACTTATTTTAGACGTAATTTTACCCCGATAGTTATATTAAAAATACAAAAGATCTGGCACACTTATATGTTAAATCAGCACCTTTTAACTTTTGGCCCCTTCCAGGAAAATACTTACATCCTCTACAACGAGCATAAGCAGTGCTGGATAACGGATCCCGGTATGTATGGTCCCGAAGAAACAGAGGAATTTATTTCATATATAGAAGACCACCAGCTTCAGCCACAAGCCATTATCAACACACATGCCCATATTGATCATGTATTTGGTGTGCAGGCGCTGATAGATAAATACAATATCCCCTTTGCCATCCATACCAAAGAGCAGCCTATACTAGACTATGCCTCCAGCAGCGCTTCTGTATTTGGCCTCAAATTCGGTAAAACGCTCAAACCCGACTATTATTTAAAAGAGAATGAGCCATTTTCCCTTGGCAATGATACGCTTCAAATACGCTTCACGCCCGGCCACTCCCCCGGCAGTATAGTGTTTTACTACCCCGAAGGCAAATGGCTGATAGGCGGCGATGTGCTTTTTGCTGGCAGCATAGGGCGCACGGACCTGCCCGGTGGCAATTACCAAACCCTCATCGACAGCATACGCAGCCAATTACTCACCTTGCCACCCGATACGAAGGTATATCCGGGACATGGCCCTGCCACAACCATAGCACAAGAAATGCGCAGCAACCCATTTCTGCAATAATATCTTGGGGTCACATCAAGGTCTTCATCAATTCAAAAAATTGTTCTTTACGGTTTTGGGATATGGGTATCTGGCTGCCGTCCTTCATTTCCACACTGCCGCCATCGGCCTTTATATATTGCTTTACCTCTGTTAAATTGATAAGGTGGGAGTTGTGCAGACGGAAGAAATTGAGGTCTTTCAGCGATAGTTCATATTCCTTTAGGTTCTTGCTCGTCATGTACTTGGTCCCGTCCTTAAAGTATATGTTGGTATAAGGCCCTTTAGACTCGCAGCGCGTTATTTGGCCTACCTCAGCGTAAACTATACCATAGGTTGTATGCAGGCTTATTCTCGATGAACCTGAAGAAGACTTGAACTCTAACAAAAACTTTTTCAGCAGCACATTCTCTTCTTTGGCGCTTCTTTTTTCCACAGCCTTATCTATGGCCAATTTTAGTTCTTCTATATCTATTGGTTTTAGCAAATAGTCCAATGCACCACGTTTTATTGCGTCTATTGCATAGTCCTTATATGCAGTAGTGAATATTACCTCAAGGTCAAGTTTATCCAGTTGCGGAAAAATATCAAAACAATTGCCGGGGTGGAGTTCTATGTCCAGCAATACGATATCCGGTCTTACATCATTTATCAATTCCACTGCGGTCTTGACGGAGTCTGCCACCCCTGCTATGGTCACTTCCGGGCAGAACATCTCTACCATTTTTTTTATCATTTTCCTGCTTTCCGGTTCATCCTCAACAATAACTACTTTCAGTAAACTCATAAAATGGGTATTTGTATAATGACTTTTGTACCTGTTGGTATATTGTTCTCTATTTTATCAACATAGATAACGCTATTGCCAGCCCCATTCTTTTTCCCTTTCAGCAGCGTGAGCCTTTTTGTAGCTATATCTATGCCATGCGATTCGTGGCCTTTATGCTTTTCGCGGTTCAACTCATACGACCTTTGCCTGCCTATTCCGTTGTCCTCAACGATACACAAGATATGGCCATTGTCTCTTTCCAGTGAAATAGTAAGCATACCATCTTTTCCCTTAGGCAATATGCCATGTACGATAGCATTCTCAACAAAGGGTTGTATGATCATTGGTGGCACGTAAAGGTTATTTTTGGCGGTATTCCCGGCAATATCTACTTTCCATGCAAAGCAGTTGAATCGCAGTTGTTCCAGTTCAATGTAAGTCCGCAGCATTTCCATCTCAGTGTCTATCAGCACCCTGCTTTTTGATGAATTGTCCAGTATCTGCCTCATTAATTTAGAGAAGCCGGATAAATATTTTATAGACAATAAGGTTTCATTTTGAAGCATTAAGGACTGAATAGAATTCAGGGCATTGAAAATAAAATGTGGGTTCATTCGTGCCTGGAAGGCATTCAGCTTATTCTCACTCAGTTCCTTAGCCACAGACAATTTGAGGTTTCGGAACACTATCGCTATCACAGCCAGCAACAATAAAATAACTGAAATGAAAAAAATTCGTTCGTTTTGTTTTTTCTTTATTTCCAGCTTATCCAGTAGTATCTGCTTGTCCTTCAACTCAAGTTCGCGTTTTGTTTCCAGGTTCGCTATCTTGATATTATTATCGCTTGAGAAGACAGAGTCTTTTGATGCGGTATATAACTCATAACTTTCCAATGCCGCTTTATAGTCCCCCAGCGTCTTGTATGCCTTTACTAACCCTAAACTATAGACGCTTACCCCGTCCAGGTCGCCAACATCCTTTGACATTGAGACCCCCTTTTTTAAATACGCAATGCTCTTAAGCAACCTGGTGTTCTTTCCTGCAGGGATCAGGCTGTCCGGCTTAATGATCCCATTGCTGTCCTGTGTTGTGGCGAAATAAGCATTGCCTATATTACCCAGAACTGCCGCCATATCATACAGATTATTTAACGACTCATCGATCTTTAAAGCCTTGAAATTATACTCCAGTGACTTGGAGTAATTTTTTTCTGTCTGATAAACAACAGAAATATTAGAGAGGTTCCGTGCTATCCCCTCTTCGTTCCCACCCATTTCCTCAAACAACTTTATAGCTTTCTGGTCATATTCCAGGGCCTGGGGATATTTGTCCTGGTAGTAATAAACTATCCCAATATTTCCAAGGTTCACGGCTGTATGCTTCTTGTTACCGATCTCCTCATTTATCTTTAGCGCCCTGAAGTAATAGTCCAGTGCTTTTGGATAATTATGTTCAGAGAGATATACATTGCCAATATTGGAGAGCGCACCCGCTATGCCATTTTTGTTTTTTATATCCTCCTGCAGCCTCAATGCTTTAAAATAATATTCCAGCGCCTTGGGATAGTCGGACATGTGGTGATAATTGGTACCAATGCAATTGTTGGCTTGTGCCAGCTCTTTATTCCAACCCAGTTGTTCTGAAAGGTCCAACGCCTGCTGTGCGTACCTTATCCCCTCATAGGGCTTTATGTTCCGGTATTCGAATCCAAGCAGATCTAATACCTTTACTTTGTTGCTATCATCTTTCATGGTCAGTAGTTCTTTTTGCAAAGAATCTACCAATTGCTTTCCGGATAGTTTAGTTTTTATGGGCACCTGTGCGCTGCATGGTGTATCAGCACTTGCAAATAATATAAAACAGAAAAAAAAATTAAAATAATATGCTTTCATTGGGAATACCGTATTTCAAAAAAAATTGCTTCTGCCTGCCCTCTTGCCTTTCTAAATGTATATAAATTTTGAAGTAAAAATAAAGCCTGGCTTTGTCACCAGGCTTTACCGCAATTAGTAACGCTACTTATATCCTTTATCTGTATGGGCCTGCATGAGTACAAACCTCTTTTTTAATTTTTTCCCTGATCGCCATTCAGCCCCTCCATACCCCCGCTATAAAATAGCTGCAGTGAAACACATCACCGTGCCTATATACAGCGAGATCTTCATAAAAACATCGTCAATACTTATTCCCTCATTACGGGAATAATAGTAACTTATTTTTCTTACCAACCCGTCCAGTACCCAATGTCTTGTCTTCATTCGCTTATTGCCCTGCTAATTATGAAGTAAAGCTAGCAAACGAAAAAGCCCATAACTAACCCGATTAACGGATAGCCTATTTGAATTAATAGAAAACAAGTTCCTGTTAATTGGCGCAGGTGGGCTGCACTCATTTTCCAAACTGCCTTATTTTGTACGTGAACACCAGCATATAATACCGCTGCAACGTATTGCTGCGGGTATCCTGTATGTATATATCGGTGATGCTGTGCTGGATGTTTTTGTTCTCTTCCAATATGTCATAGACAACAAGTCGCAGATCGCCTTGCCGTTTCTTAAAGAATTTTTTCCCAACACCAATGTTCCATAGCACATAATCCTGGTTGTAGCCCGCAGATAATCCCGAATTGTGTTGGTAGCTTACATCTGTATTCAGCACAAAGCCCAATGGGAATATCAGGTTTATCACAGCCTTTGTTGCCTCATTGTGGTAGGTATTGTTAAGGGCAGTGTTCAGTGAATTATTGTTGGCGCTAAGATTGATATTGGTTGAAACGGTGAAATCCACATTCTCGCTTATGTTACTGCCTATAGATACCCCTAGGCCGGCTGTTTTATTATCCTGGTAATTGGTTTGGTTATTAACAATGGCGGGATTGTGCGCGATCGATGCATTCAGGTTCAGGTTCACGTGCGATCTGATGGCCTTCAAAGGCAACCCATAACCCATATATGCATTGAAGGTTTCGCTTCCGCTAATATTGACGGGCATACTTAGCTGCGACCCCTTCAGCAATACTATATTTTGGTGCAGCAAAGTGTCATGCTGCGCAATAATAGAGTTATTGGCTATATTATTTTGAGTCACATTGCCACTAATGGATGCCGAAAAATTGCTCGCGCTGCTTATATTGGTCGCATTGTAACGAATGGTGATATTGTGCTGGTAAGGCTGTTTTAATGAGGGGTTCCCAGTGCTCAGTTGTAAGGGGTTGTTATTATTTATCACATTCTGCAACTGGCTTACAGATGGTGCGCGGGTTGTTGTATTGTAGGTAAATTGCAGGTTCTTTGCTTTCGATATATTGTAATGGAAACTGGCAGTAGGCAGGAAATTTTGAAAATTCCTGTCCAGCGAAAAACTATACGGCTGCTTCTGCTCATCTATCAATTGCGTAAGCTGGTAATAGATACCAATAGAAAATTGGTATTTCTTCTTCAGCGAGTCTTTTTTTTCAAGCGCTCTCGAGAACTGGTAACTTAAGCCCGCTTTATGCGCTATGTTATTGCTCGTGAAAACGTTGGATAACAAAGTGTCGGGTATAGAATAGCTGTCGCTGGCGTAGGAATAATCATAAGTTTGCTTGTCGGAATGTGCGGGTTGGTAATTGATATTGTATTGCGCTTGTAAAAGCCCTGTTTTTCGTATAGGTTCAGTATAAGTAGCATTGGCGCCAAAGTTCCAGGAACTTTGTGTATTGGTATTTTTCTGTTTCAGGGAATCGTTCTTCGATACGGTATCATAATAAATGCTTTGCGACTGCAGGTAGCCGGTCCCGTCGTTGTAAGAATTATTTGCCGTCAGGTTCAGGGAAAAGGTCCTGCCTCTTGTGTGAAATTTATGTTTATACAGCAATAGCCCCGTAAAATTATACCCTAGCCTGTTCGATGAATTGTTATTAACGATCTGGTTAAGCAGGGTATTGCCCACCGCAGTGTTACCCTGCTGCAATGCGTTGGAATTGTTTTGCTGCAACGATAAAGCCGGCTGGAACAATATAGAATTCATTGAATCTATGGTTTGGTTCAAACGCAGATTCACGCGGTGGTTGTAACTTTGGTTGGGTGCGTTATTGGTCTCATTATACACTTGCCCGGAATCTACAGGCAAAACAAATGTTTTTCTGGTTTGGGTATTTACCAGATTGTTGCTTTCATTATAAAAATAAGAGCCGCTTATGTCTGTTTTTTTACTCAATTTGTCGCTATAGTTTATGCCTATGGCTTTGGTAGTAGCTACGCTTACACCATTGCTCGGTGCGCCCGTCAGGTTCTGGTCGCCAAAGTCCTGCACGTTCACATTGTTTGCCTGTGCAGTTAGGGTTATCCGTTTATCGCCATCAAAACGGTTCAGGTTGCCCCCCGAAGCATAGGTATCATCGTCACCGTATCCTGCATAGGCCTTGCCAAATATACCATTGCGTTTATCGGGCTTCGTAATGATATTGATGGTCTTTGTTGTGTTGCCTTCACTGAATCCGGTGAACTGTTCCTGCTCATTTTTCTCATTATATACCTGCACCTTGTCTATTATCTCCGCAGGCAGGTTGCGCAAGGATGCATAGGGGTCTGTGCCAAAAAAAGGCTTCCCATCCACCAGAACCTTCACCACTGCCTCACCCTGGGCCTTTATTTCTTTCCCGTTCATTTCTATGGCTGGCATTTTCTTTACCAGGTCGGCGGCATCGGCATCTGGGTTTGTTTTGAATGAACCGGCATTATATTCTGTGGTATCGTCTTTTTGCACTACTGCCAGTATCTTCTCCACTATTTTTACTTCGTTCAGCACAGTTTGCGCTTCATGCATGCTTATATTCCCAAGGTTCACAGACCTGTCTTTAAGAACGACCATACTTGTATGCTCGCTAAATCCCATAAAAACGACTTTGACCAGGTATTTGCCCGCCGGGTATTTTTCTGTCATAAAATAACCGTTCGCATCGGTCACAGTGCCTGTTTTTGAAGAATCCTTCAGGTCAATGACCTGTATAGTGGCACCCGGCAGATATTTGCCAGTGCCGCCTTCCTTTACTTTCCCATCTATGGTGTAACCCTGGCCAAACGTGGTGATGGCGCAGCTACAAAAAAACAAAACCCAAAAAAGAAAATTAAGCCTCGTTCTTTCAGGAGGTACAAAGCGTGATGGTCGGTGATGGTGATATAGCGATATTATTTTAAACAAATTATCGATCTGAAATTTATTCAGCCAAATCTACAAATTTACCCTTATTGTTATCCCCGAAAATGGCTAAGAGGCTTCCTGTCCAAGTTTATTCAGATCAAAATACCTTTTCAAAACCATATTTATGAAACGTTTCAGGTAGGTCTCATTAAAAAAGACATTCGACCAGTTATGGTGCCGCACTGACTGCACACCTAAATAGAAGAAGTACAGGCTCACACCCAGCATCGGAAGGATACGTCTCTCCTCACCAGGGATCTTTGTTACAGACTCGTATCCCGCCAGGAATGCATCAGCTTTGGGCCTGCATATATTTTCATCTCTTTCAATAAAATACAATTGTAAAATATAATAAGCCATGTCGATACAAAGCCAGCCGTTGCCGCAAAAGTCAAAATCAAAAATGGTGATCTTGTTGTCTTGGGTAATGCTCAGGTTGTCGAACCATATATCCAGGTGAACCACACCGTTCCTTACTTCGTTTGTTTTTACACTTTTGAATTGTTCGATCAGGTATTTTTGCGTCGATCTCAGGAATGCCATCTCCTCTGTATCTTCCGGGAGAAAGTTCTTTATCTCCTCCAGGGGTTCGACTACGAGGTTCGTGATAGTATAAGATACCCTGTCTATCACCATATCCTGCGCTACCTGGTGGAAGCGGGCCATAAGCGCACCAACTTTAAAATGGGCGTCCACATCGTAGTTATGAAGCTTTTCCCCTTCGGCAAAAGAGAACAATACACCATAACGTTTGCCTTCGGGGGCATTGAACTCCTGTATATAATGGCCATCAATGTCCTTTATTGGATAGGATACCGGGATATTATTCTCTGCCAAATGGCAAATGAATTTTATTTCCTCCTGTATCTCCTTTTTGGTCCGCCAATTAAAATTATATACCCGGAATATGAACTTGCCAGATGGCGTATTGACGAAGTAAGTGTCGTTTATTCCCGCTTTTAATATACGGCAGCTTGCATTTTTGCCTATAGGGTAATGCTCTTCTAAATATCGGGCAAGATGGCTTGCCGACAGGTTTGAGTTTGTAACAGGGAAAAAAGTCATGGTTAAAAATAGCGATAAATGCTTTTATGAGTGGGAAGGATAGTGCCGAACTGAGCAATAGATCTGTCCGGAGGATCTTTGAAGGAAATTATAAGAATATTCTGACGATCCCTGCAGCAGAAAACAACCGAAAAGCAGGACTTAAACGCATTATTAAAAAAGGCGTTTGATCTGATCTGAAAAAGTTCTTTTTCTGTCAAAGTAAGACATTAAGTAATATTATAATGAAAAAATGACTGCCATTATTAACAAAACTAATAAGGCAGGATCCCTCAATTCTGCAAATTTGTCCGACCTTTGCAACCCACTTAGGAACGGCACAGAACATGATGAAGTTCTAATTAATAAAAAGTAATCTTTTTCAAAACACATACAAATTAATACGACTATGGCTAAGAATGTGAACATTTCCCCATTGCACGACAGGGTAATCATTAAACCTGCCGCTGCTGAAGAAAAGACTGCCGGAGGTATCATAATCCCCGACACGGCTAAAGAAAAACCACAACGCGGCATTGTTATAGCTGCTGGTCCTGGTAAAAAAGATGAGCCAATGACCGTGAAATCTGGCGATACCGTACTGTATGGCAAATATGCCGGTACAGAGATAAATGTAGAAGGCGAGGATTTCCTCATTATGCGCGAAAGCGATATACTGGCGGTAGTTTAATACCCCAAACCCCTAAATGGGCTTTCTAAAGAATTATCAAATCATCAATTTAACTAATTATCAAATTAAAATTTTATGTCAAAACAACTCTTCTTTAATACAGAAGCACGTAACAGGATGAAACGCGGTGTAGATGCCTTAGCAGATGCCGTGAAGGTGACATTGGGCCCTAAGGGTCGTAATGTGGTTATTGAAAAGAAATTCGGAGCTCCGTCTGTAACAAAAGACGGCGTTTCTGTGGCGAAAGAAATAGAATTGGAAGATCCTATTGAGAACATGGGTGCGCAAATGGTGAAGGAAGTAGCTTCTAAAACTTCTGATGTTGCCGGCGATGGTACTACTACTGCTACAGTATTGGCGCAATCTATCATAAGCGAAGGTTTGAAGAACGTAGCTGCCGGCGCTAACCCAATGGATCTGAAACGCGGTATTGACAAGGCTGTTACCTGCGTGGTAGATAGCCTGAAAAAGCAATCTGAGAAAGTTGGCAACGACAATCAGAAGATAGAGCAGGTTGCTTCTATTTCTGCGAATAACGATAGTACAATTGGTAAACTGATAGCCCAGGCAATGGCTAAAGTGGGTAACGAAGGCGTTATCACTGTAGAAGAAGCTAAAGGCACTGAAACTACCGTAGAAGTAGTAGAGGGTATGCAGTTCGATCGTGGTTATCTGAGTCCGTACTTCGTTACGAACACAGAGAAGATGTTGGTGGATATGCAGAACCCATACATCCTTATCTACGAAAAGAAAGTAAGCACGCTGAAAGATATTCTTCCTATACTGGAAAGTGTGGTTCAAAGCGGCCGTCCTTTATTGATAATAGCTGAAGATGTAGATGGTGAAGCGCTGGCTACTTTGGTGGTGAACAAATTGCGTGGTTCCTTGAAGATCGCTGCTGTTAAGGCTCCGGGCTTTGGCGATCGCCGTAAGGAAATGCTCCAGGATATCGCTGTATTGACAGGTGGTACCGTTATCAGTGAAGAACAAGGTTACAAACTGGAAAATGCTTCCTTGGCTTATCTCGGCCAGGCTGAAAGCATCACTATAGATAAAGACAACACTACAGTGGTTGGTGGCAAAGGACAGAAAGAAAATATCACTGCCCGTGTGAACCAGATAAAAGCGCAAATGGAAACTACTACCAGCGATTACGACCGCGAAAAACTGCAAGAGCGTCTTGCTAAATTAAGTGGTGGCGTTGCGGTATTGTACATAGGTGCTTCTACAGAGGTAGAAATGAAAGAGAAGAAAGACCGCGTAGATGATGCACTGCACGCTACACGCGCTGCTGTGGAAGAAGGCATAGTACCCGGTGGTGGCGTTGCTTATATCCGTTCTATCGCTTCTTTAGATGCTATAAAAACAGAAAATCAGGACGAGAAAACAGGTGTGGCCATCATACGCCGTTCTTTGGAAGAGCCACTTCGCCAGATCGTTGCTAATGCTGGCCTTGAAGGTTCTATCATCGTTCAGAAAGTTCGTGAAGGTAAAGGTGACTACGGTTTCAATGCACGCACAGAAGTATATGAGAATATGTTTGCTGCTGGTGTTATTGACCCAACTAAAGTGAGCCGTGTAGCACTTGAAAATGCTGCATCTATCGCTAGTATGCTCCTTACTACTGAATGTGTGATAGCTGACAAACCAGAACCTAAAACATCTGGTGGCGCACCGGGTGGTATGCCAGGCGGCATGGGTGGTATGGATTATTAATACACAGCCAACATTTAGAATAAATTTACGGAAGGCTTCAAACAGATCATTGTTTGAAGCCTTCTGCGTTTATATCATTTGGATCTCTCACTCCACTACCAACTTCCCGCTATAGTATTGCGTTCCGTTCGTGACCCTATAGAAATACAGGCCTTTAGAGAACTGCGATAAATTGATCTGTCTTTGATAAGGCATTTGCAAAACCCGGCGGCCCAATGCATTGATGAGCTCTATGCTGTATGTTTTTTCCTCGTCCAGTGCAGGGAAATTGAATACGGCATCTAATGAAGGATTAGGATAAATATCAAGCGCCAGAAGTTTATTTATTTTGGGTATCCCCAGATAAAGATCTTGTTCAATACCTATATCGCCTATTATCCACCCAGCAAGTGTGTCTGGTATAGAGTCACTCTTGAATCTGAACCTCAATTGTATATTACTGAACGGATCTATTGCACAGGCCGGACCTCCATTTGGTTTTGCCGCATTGCCCCAGAAAAATTGGATCTTGGAAGTGGTCCATCCAGTATCCGCGCCATTAAAAGCGGGTTCACCGGACAATAAAGTATCCGTTAGTGCATAAAAGTTTGCGAAATTTATCCCTGGTACTATGCCATTACAATTGCCGATAACGTTCTGCCAGGTATGTCCGCTATCAACCGAAAACTCTACCATACCGCCATCATGGTGCGCGGTGGTCTGATATTTATGCCGGAAAGAAATGATCTCATTGGTAACAGGAAAATATTTTAAGACGAACCAGCTATTTACATTTACCGGGTATGTATTTAGCGTATCCGTCATTATACCTGTCGCTGTTCCGGTGTCGGCAAAATAAGCCTTATGCGTATTCCCTATTTCCCATAGGTAAGTATTGGTTGTATCACTGTGGGAGGTATCAATATAAACGGGGTTTGCAGAAAACCAGAAATTGAAATTCCGATGCAGGGAATCTGGAGCAACAAACGTAAACACCGTAATTTCTGCGGGTGGGGATCCATAATAGATCTGCGCTTGTGCAATATTTCCGATATTCAGTACACAGGTAAGAAAAACTAACGTGAATAACGATTTTTTCATAGGGGTAATCTAGTCTTATAAAGTTAATGAATGTCGCAGGAAGGTTTCAAACAGATGATTGTTTGAAGCATTTGCGTTTATACCATTTGGATCTCTCACTCTACCGACAACTTCCCGCTATAATATTGCGTTCCGTTCGTGACCCTATAGAAATACAGGCCTTTAGAGAACTCCGATAAATTGATCTGTCTTTGATAAGGCATTTGTAATACCCGGCTGCCCAATGCATTGATGATCTCTATGCCATATGTTTTCTCCTCGTCCAACGCAGGGAAATTGAATACGGCATCTAATGAAGGATTGGGATAGATGTCAAGCGCCGGGAGTTTATTTATTTTGGGTATCCCTACATAAACATCTTGGTCAATACCTATATCGCCTATTATCCACCCGGCAAGTGTATCTGGTATAGAGTCGCTCTTGAATCTGAACCTCAATTGTATATTACTGAACGGATCTATTGCACAGGCCGGACCTCCATTTGGTTTTAAGGGTATGCCGCTGAAAAATTGGATCTTAGAAGTGGTCCACCCTGTATCCGTGCCATTAAAGGCCGGTTCGCCGGACAATAAAGTATCCGTTAGTGCATAAAAATTCTCAAAATTTATCCCTGGTGCCATGCCATTACAATTGCCAATAACATTCTGCCAGGCATGTCCGCTATCAACCGAAAACTCTACCATACCGCCATCATGGTGCGCAGTGGTTTGATATTTATGCCGGAAAGAAATGATCTCATTGGTAACAGGAAAATATTTTAACACGAACCAGCTATTTGCATTTACGGGGTATGTATTTACCGTATCTGTCATTATGCCTGTTGCCGTTCCGGTATCGGCAAAATAGGCCTTATGTGTCTTTCCTATTTCCCATAGATAGGTATTGGTCGTATCGGTGTGGGAAGTGTCTATATAAACGGGACTTGCAGGAGCCTGGGAGTAAGTCCCGAAATGGAAGTTCCGGTGCAGGGAATCTGGCGCAACGAGCGTAAATACTGTAGTATCTACGGTTCCGACCCCATAATAGATCATCTGCGCGTGTGCATTATTTCCGATACCCAGCACAAAGGCAAGAGAAACTAAGGTGAATAAAGCTTTTTTCATAAGGGTGGTTTAGTCTTATAAAGTTAAGGAACATTATTTAAAATGAATATTATTTCAATGTTTAAGGCACTTTTTATGGCAGGCATAATGCAGTTTCCCCCAAAAGCTATCGTTATGATCCGTATTTTTAGTGCTTATCATGTACTACCGGTCAATACATATTGTGCTTTTAGTCTTTTCGGTTTTGCTTATTAGCTATGGCCTTGGCGCACAAGAGAAAAAACGTAGCTGGTACGAGATACAGCAGGAAAAGGTCTTAGCCCTCCAGGAGTACAAGGCACTGGAAAAAATGAAAGATTCTGTGCAGAAAGCAAGCGGCGAGGACCTTACATTATCAGTGAGCCGGGAGCCCTGCGATATCTGCGCCAAATGGGATATAGCACTTTATGATAAGGACAGGAACTATTGGGCTTATTATATAGTGAAATTCAAAAAGAAGAACAATGCCATCCTATCCGTTATGAAATTGCGGACAAGGAAAAAATAAAAAATTATCTTAAATTGTATCAATAAACAAATTTACCATGCCCAATAAAATGATCCTCTTTCTTTTTTGTGCCCTTATTGCTTCTTTAAGTTCTTTCTCCCAGGCAAAGACCAAACTACAAAGGGACAGTATATCCTTTGCGCACCTGATAGTGAATACCAAAGAGTTCAAGCTGGAAAAGCATAAAATGGATTCCGTTTTTAAGGCTAGCGGCAAGGTGGCCATAGCCGCGTTTGAGATACAAATGGATGAGCCGGATGAAAAAGCCGACAAGACCGAAAAAGACGAAAAACCTGCACCAAAAGACCCCGAGGACAATTTTATGACGGCGACCATAATAGAGCAGCAAGGTGTGGCCAACGTGATAATGTATGAACTGAGATACGACCGCAAAAAGCACCAGATAGTGAATGTACATGCACAAAGCGATGGGCTTGATATATCAGTTGATTCGGAGTGATAAGGCGCTGTCTTCTCTGTAGAAGAACTGACCTCACTTTAAAACTATTTTCCAGAATTTTTCGGATCAATGAAAAAAACATTTTTCACATTCCTCGCATTCTTCACAGTTGCCGCGTTAAATGTCTTTGCTCAGAAGATCGCTATAGACATAAAGCAAGACTGGTATGCAGAAGTACCTACCATGGACATAAGCCAACTGGATACCATAGTCATTTTCCCCCTGAAAGGAAATATCAACAATGCAAAAGATGTCTTTGTGTGGCGTTTCCAGGGTGGGATGGATTATCAGCTTAAAATTTACAACAATAGCAACCCCAACCTCGTTGGCGATCCTTATAGTTTTGCACCGGAAAAATGGCATCTAAAGGAAAAAAGAAGGGATGAACTGTATCTTGTAGCGAAAGAAGACAAAGACCCTCGCCCCCGGCATAAAAAGGTATCGGTTTACAAATTGCTGCAATGCCGCAATGAATACAATATCCTTTATAAGATAATAATGGTAAAACAGTACAACGGTCGTTACCCACAGAAAATAGATGGGCCTGATCTTATGAACTGAAATTGTATTGCCTATTTCGGGATCAAACGGCATATTACCAAAAGGGCAATAGATAGGATCACATACAATGTAAAACGCCTTCTTATCAAAGCCTCGATATTTTCCTTCCCCAGTATCTTCTTAGCTCCTTTGCTTACAAAGAAATTTATTATAAAAATAACACCGCAAAAGAAAAGTATGATCAGCGGTTTATGCAAAAAATAACCGATCACGTCTATGCTCAATATTTTTTGAACGATAACTGTAACGGCGTATATATTGAGCAACTGAAATGCACTGAGTAAAAACAGATCGACAGCAGCCGCAACGTTCTCGTTCTTAAATATCCTGAACAAGTGCCAGTACACTTCAACGTAAAGTTCTGTAATAAATTCATCCATAGCTCCAACAGTTTCCCCTCTATATGTATCCCTCTATGATCAAGCTCTGTCAAAAGACATTCTGCTCTTTATTATCTTAATATAAGCCTCAATGTTCATGCCATGTTTTAACAGATAGACTTCATTAACAAAAGGATAACTTGGCATCTTGCTGTAATTCAAAGCCCAACCTCTAAAAACAAAGGCAAGGCAAAGGTACTATCAAATCATGTCTTCAACAAATCGCAGCCTTATGTATGGTCTTTATGAAGATGTAATATTGCCCCTTAAATATTAACTTCGCTCCATGTCTGATAAGAAACTTTTTTTGCTGGATGCTATGGCCCTTATCTACAGGGCATACTATGCACTGATACGCAGCCCACGTATAACCACCAAAGGGCGCAATACCAATGCACAATTTGGCTTCACTACCACTTTGCTCGATATTATCAATAAAGAAAGGCCTACCCACCTTGCCGTAGTTTTCGATACCCATGCCCCAACAGAAAGGCATACGGATTTTGAGGGCTACAAAGCCAACCGACAGGAAGCCCCGGAAGATCTTCTTGCCGCCCTTCCGGATATAAAACGTATCGTGAATGCTTTCAATCTCCCCTGTCTTGAATTGGACGGTTTTGAGGCCGATGATATTATAGGAACGGTAGCTATTGAGGCTGCGGAATTAGGGTATGACGTATATATGGTAACACCCGATAAGGACTATGGGCAGATAGTGCGTGAACGTGTGTATATGTACAAACCTCCTGCTTTCGGGAACAAAGAAGAGATATTGGGACCTAAAGAGATATGCGAGAAATGGGGCATAAAACGTGTGGAGCAAGTGATAGACATGCTTGGTCTCATGGGCGACACTGCCGACAATATCCCCGGCATACCTGGTGTGGGTGAAAAAACGGCTGCAAAGCTATTGGCGGAATATGATACTATAGAGAACGTATTGGCGAATGCAGATAAAATAAAAGGTGCCCTGGGCGATAAGATAAGGAATGGCAGAGACCTTGCCATGATGTCTAAAAAACTGGCTACTATCATCACCAATGTCCCCATATTGTTCCATGAAGAGGATTTCCGGGTGAAGGAACGGAACAGGCAAGCCTTAGAGGAAGTATTTGCAGAGCTTGAGTTCAAAGCCCTTGGTAAAAGGATATTGGGCGATGACTATAATGTATATGAAAAGCAGGTATCTACAGACCTCTTTGGCAATTCGGTGCCGCAAAAAAGAACAGCGCCTGTTGAGCCCAAAGTGAACACCGCCGTAGTTGACGAAGAACCCGAGCTTTTTGCAGAGAATATTGCCAATATTCAGAACACGCCACACCAGTATTATCTCATAAACGATGCCGCGGGGGCAGATGAGCTAATAAACAAATTGCAGCAGCAAAAAGAGATCTGCTTCGATACCGAGACAACCAATATAGATGCTAATCTTGCCGACCTTGTGGGTATGAGTTTCAGTTGGACAAAGGGAGAAGCCTATTATGTGAATATTCCGGCTGAAAGGACGGAAGCAATACAGTTGCTGGAGAAATTCAGACCGGTATTTGAAAAAGAAGGTATCCTTTGGGTAGGACAAAACCTGAAGTATGATATGATAATGCTGAAATGGTACGGTTTTGCACTGAAAAGCGCTATATACGATACTATGCTGGCACACTATGTCATAGAGCCAGACGGCAAGCGCAGCATGGATATGCTTAGTGCAAAATATCTGCATTATCAGCCGGTGTCTATCGAGACCCTCATCGGCAAAAAGGGAAAGAACCAACTTTCCATGCGCGATGTGGCCTTGGAGCAAATAAAAGAATATGCCGCCGAAGATGCCGACATAACCTTGCAATTAAAACACGCATTCGATCCTTTGCTCGTTCAACAAGACGTTAAACGTATATTTGATGAAGTGGAAGACCCCTTGGTCCCTGTGCTGGTAGATATGGAATATGAAGGTGTGGGTGTGGATGTGAACTTCCTCAACGATTATTCAAAAGAGTTGGAGCGCGATATAAGGCAAGTAGAAGAAAATGTTTACAAACATGCCGGTGTCAATTTCAACCTGGCTTCCCCCAAGCAATTGGGTGAAGTGCTTTTTGAGGTAATGAAAATAGACCTTGGCGAATCCAAGACCAAAAAGACGAAGACAGGCCAGTATGCCACGGGCGAAGATGTGTTGCAAAAGCTTCGCCATAAGCACCAGGTAATAGAGGACATTCTTGTTTACCGGGAACTCACAAAATTGAAAAGCACCTATGTGGACTCATTGCCTGAACTTATAAACCCTAAAACAGGCCGCCTGCATACTTCCTTCAATCAGACGGTTGCCGTAACGGGCCGCCTGAGCAGCAACAATCCAAACCTGCAGAATATACCTATCCGCACAGAGCGGGGCAGGGAAATACGCAAAGCCTTTGTTTGCAAAGACAATGACCACTGTATAGTCTCTGCCGATTATTCCCAGATCGAGCTGCGCATTGTAGCGGCCATAAGTGCAGATGTGAATATGATACAGGCATTCAAAGACAATAAAGATATACACACGGCAACCGCCGCAAGGGTCTATAATGTTGAAGAAAAAGATGTAAGCTCAGATATGCGCCGCGCTGCTAAGGCAGTGAATTTCGGCATCATTTACGGGCAGTCTGCTTTTGGTTTGGCAGAGAACTTGGGCATCAGCCGTTCTGAAGCGAAGACCATTATCGACAATTATTTTTTACAATATCCTTCTATCAAAAAGTATATGGATCAGTCCATAAACTTTGCTAAAGAGCACGGCTATGTGCAGACGGTAATGGGGCGCAAACGCTGGCTGCGCGATATTTATTCTGCCAATTTCACCGTACGTGGATATGCGGAGCGTAACGCTATCAATATGCCCATACAAGGTACTGCCGCCGACATGATAAAGCTCGCAATGATCTCCGTTCACCGCCAGCTTATAAAGCAGAACATGCGCACCAAAATGGTGCTACAGGTGCATGATGAATTGGTATTTGACGTTCCTAATGAAGAAGTGGATGAGGCAAAGCACCTGATAAAGCAATGCATGGAAAGCGCGATGAAATTGCCTAATGATGTACCTATAAACGCAGAAACAGGCTCAGGAAAAAATTGGTTGGAAGCACATTAACAGGAGGATGCCATGTTATTTACTGGCGTACAGATCCATCACATAGTCGTCCAGCATTTTTCGTGTATGTGGGTCAAAGCTCTGGGCTACTTTTACGAACATGCGCCGGTCTGTGGTTCTTTTATAGGCTTCTTTTGCAAATTCCAGCTTTGCTGCAGGGGTAGGTAATATCTTTACTATATCCAGCACTTGTTCCGATGTGAAACAATTGCTGCTGGCTATCATCTTTGCGGTCTGTAGCATCACCGATGCGTTGCCGCCGGATAGTATCACATTCTTCGTGGCCTCAAAGTCCTTATCATCCATAGCGCCATTGCAAACCGCCGTGTAAGCGCTCCCATTCTCTGACTCTAGACCGGCACGGATGTCATTGCCCGTCCTGGAGCCACTGCCTGGCCGGTGCATCAAATGCATTATATATCTGCCCAGCAACCGTTTCGACTTTTTATCAAAGATATCAGCCACTTTATTATACTTACCTCTGTCCACCGTTCTAAGGTAAGCTTGTTTGGCAAATTCAAGCTTGGCATCTTGCGTTGGCAGTAAATTCACAAAATCGGACACCTGTGCAGAAGTGAAGCAATTTGTGGAAACAACTTTTTCAGCAATGGTAAGTTTCTGATAGGTGTTGTCGCCAGTAGACTGTATCATTTTCTTTACAGACCCGAAGCTGTTCTCGTCCATCGGTTTACATTCAGTAGAGGCCGTCTGCTCATTTGGTTTACCTTCAGTAGCACTGGCTACTGTTTCAACTGTTTCGTTAGTAGAAATAGTGGTCGCAACGATCTCTTTATCTGGGGATACCTCATCAATATCATTCGCCCTGAGCTTCAATTGCGGTTTTATATTCTCAGCAATTATCGTCTCGGTTGTAGCCACTTTACTGCTGGCAAGTGTTTTCTTCGCTATCGATCTTGTTATACCAATAGCCCTAGGCACGTTTACCGTGTTCTTTACTATTGGCGTATTGGTTTGCGGCTTGTTGTTCATTGCAAACAATGCCCCATCCTTGCTATCTGGGAAATGGTCGACAGGAACGAAATTACTTACAATTATTTTTTCAACTTTAATGCCATGTTTTTTCAATTCGCTTCCCAACTCAGCATTCAGGTTGGCCTGCAGATCGCTCCATCCGCCATTATAGATCCTGCCGGCATCAAGGCCCTGAACATTTTTGGCCAATAGCAGGCGTGATAATGGGGCCACAATTTTGTCTTTATACTCCACCCCGGTCTCTTTATATAATTTTGAGGCATCGTGGGGTACAAGGTGATATACTACGGTCAGGCCCATTTTCACAACAGAGCCGTTAGCAGAAACAATACTGATAGTATCCGTATTTTTATTACCGGGGGTAGTCCCATCTTTAGACACCACGTCATATTGTGTACGGCTATCCAGTTGTATCAATTTACCCATTGGGTTCACAAGATGCCAGCCACTGCACAACGCCTTATGTTGTATTTCACCATTCAGGTCCACGACACCTAAATAACCATCCCTCACTTTTGCTAAACTTGCCCAGAATAAAAGGAACACACCAAACAATACAAATGATGCGCCATAGACGAGCTTTGTAAAATTGATCTTCTTATCGCTAGGCCGTGAAAAGACGATACCTGCAATAATGATCACCACTCCTAATATGCCAACATAAATGGCCATTGTTATTTTTCCGTTACTTCATCAATGTATCCAAATTTAATATTTAATCCACTCAATTCCAAAAATATTTTGACACATTTTTGTTTTTAATATCGTTTTATACACCCTAAAGACGATAGCATAGTTATTCATTTATAAATCAATTCGTTACGATCATTTTTAATAATTAAGATCTGGCATGTGTGTATGCCGACTCAGAATTAATTTTTTAAAAAATAATATTATTTACAAGTGACCGTAGCTTTTAGAAAACGTTGTTGATACCCATTGATACACTATTATAATCATATCGTTTTTTAAGTAAAAAATGGTGTAACGGGGAAAAGCAGGAATGATCCATTGGGGCCGTGAACAACTATTATTTCAAACATTTCATCATGCTCTTCCAAAGCTGATCTGCCGCAATATCCCAACTGAATTTTTTTACCTGCTCTTTAGCGGCTGCAATGAGTTTGCCCCGCAGATACTCATCCTTGTATAGTTGCTCCATCTTGGTAGCTATATCCTGCACATCTTTCGGGTCTGTAAGTAATGCCGCATCTCCTGCCACCTCAGGCATGGAGGAGGTACTGCTCACTATGGCTGGTACATTGCATTTCAGGGCTTCCAATATGGGTATGCCAAAACCTTCGAACAATGACGGATAAACAAGTGCATATGCACCCCCTATCACTTTACAAAGTTCATCAACATTCATATAGCCCACCCATTTCACATCATTTTTATAGGGCATCTCCTCCCGCATTTCCTCCACTTCCTGGTATTTCCAGGCCAGTCGGCCCACTATCACCAATTTCATATTGCTCCGCGACCTCTTCTTAAAAACAATGAACGCTTT
>Ga0206910_1009_pt1 | contig 47476 bp, 50 predicted proteins | sample Alteio_BWOrgHeat_77_FD_152949 | JGI IMG/M metagenome (GOLD analysis project Ga0206910, IMG submission 152949) | Enriched cells from forest soil in Barre Woods Harvard Forest LTER site, Petersham, Massachusetts, United States -... | ecosystem: Environmental > Terrestrial > Soil > Temperate forest >... | reverse complement strand
ATCGCAAAACGGTGCATCTCCAGCATCGTTTGTCGTCATGACGACAAACTAAAGAATTGTAAGGCTCATTCATGCAGGTTAGCGCCAAATAAGAGGTTCGTATTTCATCGCAGGAAGACGGACGCCTGTCACGTTAGCCTTGTTAAGAGGAGGGTAGTAAACTGGAGCGGGGACGGGAATCCTTCCCGTCATGATGCCGAGCTTACGTTGTTCAAATAGCGTGTAAAATGGCTTCGAGCATGTTGCTGTGTCGGGACAGTTTGTGTCAATAAATGTGGTAATCTCATCGGGAGTCAGGCCACAATTGACAGCCATTTTGGCGAGACGATCGCCACTATGAATTGGATGGCGTGACTCCTCTCCCAACTTCGCCGTGCAAAAGATGGGATTTTGCGGTTCGATGGGTGGCCATGCGTGTGTGTCCTTCAGGCGCTCATCATTAATCTTTTCACGAGTTGCGTACATCTTCACATACTCAATCAGATCAGGGCGCTCACATTGCTCGATGATGGTCTTAAGTGCAGGACCATCTTTCTCGAGGACCCAGATACCCGTTAGACGATCTGTTGCATCGATTCTAACAGGATGGTGAAAGATGACTTCGGGAGTGGGATAACCTCGAGGGAATTTTACCATTAAATTCAACCAGCCATCGATGGTTGGTTGAGACCATGTCATGTCCAAAATGTGACCCCAGTTGTCTTCCAGGTTAATGTGAAAGTCGCCCCGATCAAGGAGTGATGGACTGAAGGTAAAGAAAGTTGACCGAGAAAGATAAGTTATCCGCCTCCCGGCAAGATATGGCATCATGTAGACTCCGTTAAATTGACCACGTTCCGTCCACTCGGGATGAGCGACTTGATCGAGAGTCAAAGATGGGATGATCGATCCCGATGTCAAAATTTTTCTCACCGAATCGGGAGACTCTACTGCGTGGGTGAGACAAACGATGGGTCGATAGTCTTTCGGAATAAGGAGTCGTGGCGCTAGTTGCGATGCCGCCATGATGGCTTCCGAGAAATTGGGTGCGGTGACGTATTCCACTCCGGCTGGTGTCAATAATCCGTCGGCATGGAGAAATAAGAGAGCGGCTTTTCGCTTATCAACAAGCTCTTCACAGGCCCAGTCTTTTGTCGCAAGATACGCATCCAACTCCCCTGGAGTGTAGGCCAAAATGTCCTGGAGTGAGTACAGGTGTTGCGTCATTTATGGAAGGTGACATTTAATTCACCAGCTCAATCAAAGGAAACTCTCATCAGAACGCAGCATGTTTGCGGATCTTCATGAAGATCCAAGCCATCACATATTGCGGGACTCTGAAATGCTTGAGCAGCTCTTAATCTTCGGTCTTGTCACCATTGTGGTGGTGGCCATCATTGCCATCGTCATCTATCACTATGAACAACCCAACGGTGCCAGCTTCAATCCATCTACCATCAGCTCACAATTGGAGTTGACGTCACCTTGGTACTGGGTCACCAAAGCTGGTGTTGCCGCCACGGCAGTTAATTTCCTCTCCCCCGAGATGGTGCTGGCCACTTTTCCCGAGGGTATTTACACACTGGATATTGCCTATGGTCAAATCACTGGTGGCACCTTCCAAGGGGAGCCCATCGCGGGTCGCGATCTGATCGCCTTCGCTTTGGTGGGTTCAGCTCCTTTGGGTGGGCCATGTGGACCCTATGTTTTCTCTTCACCTTCAGCGAGACGAGCTCCTTTCGTCAGCATGTCGGCCTTGCAAAATTGTGGCCAGCCCGGCAGTTTGTGTCATCAAGTACCCGACCGAGAAGGTTGTATTGATGATGATGAATTGTATGCGCAGTACGTCATTCATGGTTGTGCTGGTCAACAAAACTTCGGTCTGGCCACCGGATCGGATTGTCGTGATGTGGGGGGCAACCTGGTGCCACCCCAAACTGCCACCAGATTTTATGATATGTGTCAACCAGGAGTCACCCCATCCGCCATCTCCCATCAAGTTTCCCAAACACCTTTCTGCAAAGCCAATATTTCCTTCATTCGTCAGGGTACCACATGTTTGGTGGCACCGCCATACACCATTAACGCAGCCGGCATTTATCACGCTCTGGGTCCCATTACTTTTGCTGGGTGCTCCGCTTCGGTTCAGAGCCCCGATGGATGGCCTTCGCAAATTTGGCGGTTATGGTTTGCCGATTGGAATGGCAGCACCATGATTGGCAATTACAATGGACCTTTTGTTCGAGTCTATCACCGTGGGTCAGGCCAAGTGTTGGCCCCGCAACTGACCATTGCCGGCGCGGTGATTCCAGGACCCCCTGTGTTAGTGCCCTCGGACGTGGCGCCCAGCAATGGTTATTGTTGGTTCATCAACCCGTCTCTTCGGCAATTGGTGCCAGGACCTGGCACTCCTCCGTCTATTGGTGCTGTTTTACCTCAACTTGTCTATATCTTCAATCCCGATATCCTTCCCAAGACCATCACCTACGAATGGTTTGTCACCTTTCCACAATTCGCGTTGCTCAACATCAACAACACGGCCACGGTCGGTCCGGCCATTGTCTACAACTCCAATGATAACTCAGGACCCAGTCCAACTCCATCGGAACTGGCACACGCCAACACGGTTATGACAATCCCATTAAGTTTGGTGGCGATGATGCCAAATCCGTGAAACCATGCCCTACGAGAAAAGATGAAGGCGTTACTCTTTTGTCGATGTCAATGACATATGTTGACGACGAGGTTTTAATGATTTTCTTTTCCAGTCCCTTCAAATGTCTGGACTTCAAGATCTCTCACCCGTTTTGCCGATGTCGGTTAGTGGGGCCGTGGCATCGGGTGGTGCGCCCTCGTACGCGGGTCTCTTTTCACAACGTAGCTTGTGGGTCTACGTTGTGCTCGCTATCGTGCTGGTGGTGATTCTCGCTTGGCTCGCCAAGGACTTCAAGTGTGTCTTTGCATCCTTGAACCTGCCATCATGGGGTGATAACCCGACGGTGGCGGCCATTCTCATTGTTGTCTCGCTCTTCATCGCCGCGTACTGTGCCTTCATGGGGCATGCCTCGGCGTTCGATGCCAACAGCAAGTACATGATCATGCTGGCCTTTGGGGCCATCGTGGTCCTGTACATCGTGGTCTTCTACCTGTTCTTCCGCAAGGGTAACTTCACGGGTGCCTTCTACACGTCGCTTCTGCTCCTGGTGGCGGCTCTCTTCCTCCTCTACACGTGCTGGCGCACGTCAAAGGCGGCCGCTTATGGCGTCATCCCTCTCGTCGTTGTGGCGGCCCTGCAGTCATGGTGGCTGTGGAAAGTTTCCACGGATAACGCCAGCGGTAGCTTCGGCGGTGCTGGGTCTATGAGCTGGAGTGGCTTCGGCTCTCGCAGCGCCTCCTGCCGCAAGGGCCAGCAGCAGGTGCAGTCGTTCAGCCACCAGTCGGGTGGTCGCCAGAGTCAGCAGCAGCAGTCCGGAACCCGTCAGTCGGGTGATCATCAGTCAGGCGGTCGCCACGGCTCTGATGAGCACAGTCGTCGCGGCTCGGGCGGCCGTGGCTCCGGTGGTCGCGGCTCGGGCGGCTGGCGTGCGTCGGCCTCGGACTCCGATCCCACGCCCCCGGTTGTGGTTGTGTAAAGGACATGATGTGATGCTGGCCAATGGTGAAGTATGGGCTTCCATATCAGCACATGCGTCATCCAATGGTGAAATATGAGCTTCTAATATCATTCATCCTCATGGGGATGAAAATGGTGCAGCATTATCTCAGATTGGCAATTTCGCCTCATCAATGATTATATCGATAGGAATATCTCCACTCATCGATGTCTCTCGTTGGCGCGGAATCGTGTTCGTGGAGGGGTATCCACGAACATTTTGAATGAGCGCAGCGCTTCGCGCGGCATCATCGTCTTAAGACGAACCACATCGCCATAACGATGTGGTGGCGACAATCTGGGTTAAAAGATTTTCACAAGTCGTCACCATCTTGAGACGGCAGAGCTTATTGCCAGATGATGAAATACGGTGTCATCACATTGTCATGACAATGTGATTGGTCTAGCCGTAATCAGATGGACCGTGACGAAATGTCATTGGTACCGAACCCAAAGTTGACGTCCGCGAAAGGATCGTGGTAATTGCAAAACTTCTACATCAGCACCGGTTGAGTGATGAATGTAGACGGATTCATCCTCGCAAGAAAACGACGAATCGCCGAGAGGGCGCGTGCTCCACGCCCCGGTGTGAGCACCTTTGTTAGTGATATGAGTCGGTGTGAAGTTGAGGGTCGCCGTGTGATTCAGCGGCAAGGTGACAAAATTAGGGTCAGTAGGTTCCGTCCAATAACGATAGGGTCGTGTTCCCGAATATAAGTAGATCTTATCGGGAGCGATGATGGAATCGGTAGAATAAGCGAAGAGAGTGCATCGTTGCAGCGGATCATAAACGGGCGCATCCCGCGAGGTCACTCGCATGGGCGAGGTGACGAGACGGCATCGTTGTCCATCATGGGAGACACCGAGGCACTGAGGATCTTGATCACACAGCGCCAAACACGACTGAGGATCCGCATATCCATCGCCGTTAACATAGAGTTGAGCTCCACCCGCAGTGGGTGTCATATCCATGGTGAAACTTTTGGATGAGTTGGCCACACAGAAGGTCTGTGTGGAATGACGCTGATAAGTACAGCTAGGTCCATAGAAGCCGGGACGACATCGGCAACGGCTAATGCTACCGTCCCAAATACCCGAATCGGGATGGCATAATTCTTCTGTTTGTATGTCGCTGGCATCAATGGCCATTGTCATGGATGTTGTGATGGGAGTGTTGTTGCTGGGGCTATTGATAGGGATGTTATCTCCTCCGCTGGAGGTGCCCGACATGTTATTGATGTCATCAGAGCGAATCTTGCTGGCATAAAGTCGACGGAGTAACTTCCACACAATCCAAACAAAGAGGATGGTGAAGAAGATGACCAGCATGCAAATCACGATTTGCATGCGACTCTCATCTTTATCACTGAGAACCAGTCCATAACCATTGACGGTGTAGGAATGATGGGGGACGATGGGCCGCGGATCGAAAGGCGTCACCACTTGACTGGGAAAATCGGTCTCAATCGTGGGCTGCTCAAAAAATGTTGGTTCGACGCTGATGGGAACCTCTCCCGGAATCATGGGTGCCACAAATTGGAGAGGTGGTGAAAGAATCGCCACAGGCGGTACTGTTATTGGCTGCGGTGATAGTTCGGGTACGGAAATGGTGGGTTCCGGGACGGTGAAGGTGGGTCCAGGAACGGTGAAGATGGTGGGTTCCGGCACGGTGAAAGTGGGTCCGGGCACGGTGAAGATGGTAGGTTCGGGTACCACTGGTGCAACCACTGAGATGGGCACAATTGTGGGTGGCGGTGCCATCATCACGGGTGATGGCATCATGACGGGTGCGGGTGTTGTCACGGGGATGGGTGCGAATAGCCCATCAAGATTGAGAGCGCTGGAAGACGGGGCAGCGGATAGCATTTAACGAGAGGGAAATTTATGTCGGCAACATGACGACTCGAGTTGGTACCATGTCCACAATTCGAATTAACTCAGATCGACAATTTCGGATGGTGTGAGACAGTAAATTGGCAGTGTCCGTCTCCATGCGCGAAAGAATACTTGCCATACCCGCTCCATCGAGAAAGTGGCCGACTCGGATTTGCACGTCATATGTCATTTGCTGAGATGTTGCGGGATTCGCGGTTAGTTGGATGATATGATTTTCAACAGTGTCCACTTCTTGTAGGACGGCTTTTAAATCAAGGACCGTATTGAAACATTGTTGTGCATGTGTGTTGAGTTGAGTCCAGACATGCAATCCCGAAATGAAGGTGAAGACGGCCGAAGCGGCTGTGACATTATTTTGCACGATGGGTGGCATCCAACCGTTTGCGGCGGAGGCGGTCAAAATTGTGATGACGCCGAGACTCGATTGCAGACATTTGACAACAAGGAGACATTTCCGCCACATGACAGTGAGACGTTCATGATGACGAATCTGAGCGCTGACAAAGGTCCGAAGTTCGTTCATCTCATTGCTAATGTGTGCGGGAATTTCATGTGCAGGAGTCTGCGGATGTGTCATTTCCACAGCAGGCACATGTCGCTATGTAAATGAAAACAAAGATGTGTCACGCAACCATAAAAATGACACAAGTTATCGAGATCGCATCGCCATGGTTTGAGTACATCAGGGACGGTTCCAAGACCATTGAGGGTCGCAAAGGCACGCCACAATGGAAGGCCCTTCGAAAAGGTGATTGGCTGCATGTGGTGCAGAAGGGTGGTTCGGACGATTTCCACGTGGAGATTACGGAAATTGTGGAATATCCTTCGCTTGAAGCGTGTTTGAAGCGCGTCAATCTCCCCATGTTATTGCCCGGAATAACTTCTTATGAAGATGCCTATGCAGTCTACTTGGGCTATTCAACGCAGGCCGAACTCAACGCCAACACCTTTCTTGCCCTTCACATCCAGAAACTGTGAAGGTTCATCCTCATGAGGATGAACTTCAGCGGATCAAAAAGGAGATCGGTTGATTTGATTGTCGCCGGCCCGCGGCAAGACGACCTGATCAATTCGAGGCACCCGACCACGATGAATGAAGCCGCGCAAACGAACCAGTTGTTCATTTGTCAACTCATACCAATCATTGACGTTGAAATTGTCCAGATGACGTTGCTCAGCTAGCTGAGCAATCTCCAGCATCAGTCGCTCGTTTTCCGCTCGGGCCGCGTCTTCCGCAAGTTTGCGTGCTTGAATGCCGGCCAAAATGGCGTCCGTTACGGTGGGTCCGGCCAACGGTGCGCGACACATGGGGCATGTGTCTTTGGGCAAACCCGGCAAACAGGCACCGCAGACATGATGAGTGCAGGCCAGAGTATCGGTTGTGCCATCGGCGCAGACACAACAAGTGGTGGGACTACCCACAGGCGATGGGCCAACTCGAGGCGGTCGTGGAGCTCCGAAAACGCCCGGACTGGCGGGAGGCAGAAAGCCAGGCGGACTGGGAACCAGCACCAATGGCAAATTGGGTTCGGGGAGCCCTGGCATGAAAATACCCCTTATAGCTCGGTTGGCCGGCAATGGCGCTACCTCAAGAGGTGGCATATCACGAGCTGGTGAATCAAACATGGGCGAGCCAACAGGGGTGGGACGAAAGGGTGCCTCCGGTACCGGCGGCGGTCCCATCATTGTGAAAAAGTCGTTCAAGGCTTCAGCCAAAGCGCCCGCGGGTGCTGGCAAACCCGGCGATGGGAGTCGAGGTGCCGGCATGATCGCACGGCCGGGTGTTCGCACGGGACTTGGAACCATTGGCCGTGGGGATGGCGCGAATCCCGGCGCGCCCGGAAGAGGCGGGGATGGCATTCGAGGTGGCGTCACAAGACGAGGTGGTATTGCAGCGGGAAGACCATATGGCGGTGGCAAACCAGGAGGCGTGGGCAGATGAGGTGGTGTTCGAGGTGATGGCGCGCGAGGTGGGGTGACGACACGAGGCGCTGCGGGAATGGGTAGTACCGCGGCTTGGATTGGAGGCGGCGTGCGTGCCGGCGGCTGTCGATGCGCGTGGGCGGTATGTGGGGGCTGTCGCAAGTCCCTCGGAATAACTGGCGGTGGTAGCCCCGTTCGAGGTATGCGGTGGGCGGTGCCACCGCGGGGTGTTCCTCCGGGGATAACACCTGGAATAGGAACAGTATCGGGTATGGTGCGTAAGCCGGTTACACCACCCACTGCAGTGCCGGTGAGAATCGCGATTCGAGGTGCTGCACCCGGCAGCAAACCGGCGGGTATCACGGGCGGGGGCAAAGCAGTTGGCATTTGCCGGGGTAGACCGACGATTCGACCCGTCGCAGCGGGAGCTCGACCCGGCAACATAGCTGCTGCTGGCAGTGGTCCTGTCGGAGGCTGGACCGGCAACGCCGCGAAAGTTGGCCCGTGAGGTGGTGCCACCGGTTGTTCTCGAAAAGCTCGCAGAGTCACGTTGAGTTCATCTGGGGTAATGACCAATGTGTCGTCACCCGTCATTTGAATTGCACGGCCGCCGTGCAGAGCGCAGAGAGCCGGTTGAAATCGGACGGCAAAGGCAAGTCGTCCACACACGGTGCATGTGACTACGGCATAACGGGTTTCCATTTGCATTCGGGTAAATATCCGGTCAGAAAAACAATCAACCTGGCTCTGCAAATGGCGGAACATTCCAAACATTTCTTGGGTCTCGAAGGTGAGCGTAGTCGAGGATCCAAATCTCGAGTCGTCAAGGGTTATGCGTATGGCAATCGACATCGCGACACAACAGGAAGCCACATTCCTCTGATGACACTTGACAAAGAACTCAAGCGCTATGAAAGTGTCAACGCCGATTTGCGACGGTATTTTAAGGACAGTGTCGCCACAATGGAAAATCTTAAGTCACTCAGCATGCGCTATGTGGCGTGTGCTCTGGTCTGGATCAGCAACTATCAAACGGGAGGTCGTCTCTTGACCTTGGAGGACATCACACCGGAGATTTTTGGACGAACCAATATTATCACAATTCGAGCTCTCATAATTTGCACCGGGCGTCCCCAAGAAGCTTTGACAATGAGCGACTTTGAAGAACTCTTCACCTATATCTACACCGTATTACTGCATCGAAATTCCGAGGTTCCCGCCGATCTGCTCGCGTCGGTGCCCGGATCACCTGTTGAATCGGTCTCTGATGAAATGGAACCACCTATGCTATCACCGCCCGCTCCACCTGTCGCGCAAGTTATTCCATTACACCAGGCACCACTGGGAGCGGGTTCTGCTGCAGGGAGGCCGGTGGTGCGTTTCGACATTCCGGGACGCGCGACGAGAATTGGCTCGCCCGCAGTCTCAACAATCCCATCGCGAGGCCTTCCACCGGCTCAATGATGGGTTTTCTACACCCCTCAAATGTTGCCCCCACCCACACGTTATGCTTTACTTCTTGTTTTTGAATATCGACGCAGTGCCATGCGCGCCGATGTACCCAACCCTTTGTTATCAATGAGTGTTGATTTGGCCATCGCATGGAATTTGTGCATCAACCGTTTCCACATTCCACGTCGCAACATCACTGTGGTGACGGATCTTCGCGGCGGTCCTGCCACTATGTTTCCGTGGGAACCACTGCACTGTGATGATTGCAATCCGCGCGTTCGACAATTGTCCTGTCCCGACGCTCGTGCTATTGCCCGCGAGATTGCACAATTCACCGAACACACCGTGAGAGGAGTTCGGGAAGTCTCCAAAGGTGATGTGCCTGTGGATGAAGTCTTCGTCTACATATCGTGTCATGGAGCCCAAATTCCAACGCCGCATGGCGATGACGATACCGCTTTAATCTTCACCAATTCGGAAGGCACCAGCCGTCGCTACTTACGATCCAGTGATATTTTTCGCCTGCTCTTTGGCAACATGCACATTGAGGCGGACGGACACATGGTGGTGCCCATCGCCGTCCGTCGAATGATCTCTAGCCCCGGCGGTCGGCCTTATCCTCAATTCAGTGATGATTCCGTGGAATTTCGACTCTTACCCCGTGCGGATGGTGATGAACATCGTGTTTCCCGGGGTTTACCGCGTGAAACGCGTATGTTGGTGTTGATGGATGCGTGTCACTCATGCAGCATGACTCACTTCGAATATCGTTTCGATGCCGCCACTCGGGAAATGGTGATGACACGAGAACCCGACACCAATCCAACTCCATTGTGTGTCTGCTTGTCGGCGGCGCAAGATACATGCGTTGCACCCAGCACTTCATACGGTAGTGCTTTCACTCGGTATATGCATTCGATTTTGATGGCACGTCATGCCCCGACCACGTTGGCGCAAATGCACGGCCTTATCTATGATCGACTGCCCGAGATTCTCAGACGCTGTCAACCAGCTCTCACCGCCACCACACCCCACGCTCATGATATCCTGCCTCTGTTGATGCCAGTTCCACTACCCATAGATCCAGGGTGCCATTGTCATTTGTGTGATTCCCATCATCGATGCTCTCACAGCACTTAAATTGCCATACTTCATTATCCATCGTCATGACGATGAAGTTATGTTGCTGAGAACATTGCGGAAATGGCCAGATCGATTGTAATTTGATTAATCGATGCCGCTATCTTTTCTTGCGGCTCGTCAGAAGTCTGAATGACTATCTCTCGTGGTAGTGGCAATCACCGCGTCATGATCTGGATTGAGACATCGACGTGTTGACATTTGCTGAAGATGCCAAACATCACTGTGTTCATTCAAACAAAACGCCATTTTTCAACACATCATATCATGTTGATAGCATGATCAAGACTCGATATGATCACTCATTAGCCCGGAATCATCATCGTGGATCTCCCTCCACGATGCGATTTGGATGAATTCAGGTGGTAGCCAGTGCAACATCTCGTCATATTCTCATGAGAATATGATCAGTGTGCCATTGCGGAATAACCACCAAAGAGAGACGAGCTCGTCGCAGGCATGTAACTTGTAACGGAGATCGGGAGTTTCAACGGACGATTGGTGTCACCAAGAAATGGTGATGACGTATTTTCTGAGATGGCGGGAGATACCACGATCGTACCGCCGGGAGTGGGCCGAACTAAGAGCATCCATAATACCATGATCACCACCAATACGGCCACCAAAATGGCCAGCACCAACCAATTGTGTCGAGTTGTGGCGGCCAATTTATTAGCAGCATCTTCGGCCTGGATCTGTGCGAAAGGATTGTAATTTGCTTGGGAAGAGCAGGGGACTCGTGTGGCGTTGGTGATGACACCGTTGGCGTTCTTGGTGGTGGCATAACAAGCCGCCCCACCGATTCCGCCATTGCCACATTCTTGGGTGATGTTGAGTGATGGAATCTCCGATTCAATGATAGCAATGGTGGTACCCGACAGGATGCACGAACAAGTCCCTGTGCCACCGGCGATGGCGCAGCCAGAACACACTTGGGAGAAAGTAATACCGCCATTCAACCCCACTTGCGATTGCGCAATGGTCAGGGACAAATCGTCGATGATGCAGAGAGATTGTTGACAAGATCGTTTACCCATGCCACTCTCATTGGTCAGAGGTATCACCGAGGCGAGATTGCAAGTGGGAGTGCATTCTTTGGCCACTTGATATAAGTCCGTGTATTCACTATACTGAGCATCAGGCATGTAACAACCACACCATGGCAACAAAGAGACACGACGACTGATGGTGTTGGTAGTGACATCACTACAGTATCGATACAAGCCTTTAGCACACAAACCCGGATCACCTTGGCAGATACCCCAGAACATGGCATTGAGAGTGGTGTCACTACCGCTATCGCCCGGGCGTGCATCCAGATTACCACCATTACTGGCATATTGAGCCATGGTGGCTTCGATCAGCTGCTGAGCCCATGCATATCCTTCCGCCGTGGGAACACCGACTCCGGGGGTAGCGGCACATGATGCGGCACTGCCTGCGTAGAGATTACGATACAGAGTTCGATAGCAAGGTCGAGAAAAAGTCTGTCCTTGGACAATGACATCACCCAACCACCGTTGGGCCAGCTGTTCCGAATCGCCTGTGGCACAGTAATTCAACATGACGGCGCGACAGTCCGTTGATGTTTGATCACGCGTGTCGGGATTGCTGGGACTGCACGTACGTTGGATGCTACTATCATCAAAACAAGTGGTGGGATTGGCGGCGCCATTGCAGGCATAATCTCGCAAACAACACAGCGTGGGATCACCATAAAAGTGCTCCCGAGAGCAGGTGACGCCACTGCCAATGATACCGCAACAACCATTACAACAACCGGATCCGCCAAAGTCGGTGTGTTCATCACAGTCGTTGTAATAACAACTGCCATTGCCCGTGCCAGTGAAGGCCCATTCACCGGCACTGCTCATTCCCGCGCAAAAGGCTTCCCGCGCATCATTGTGACTCCCCGACAGCGTGCAGAAGTGCTGTCCATAAACGGAATCGCCAAGAGCGTTGTCACAGATATTCTGGGGATTGGGGCTGGGATGTGTGTTACAATTGGTACCCATTTGCAGTGTCTCGAATTACGACACATCTTCATTCAGATGGTTGTTGCGAATCCAGCGCAACGCTGTGATCACCTGTTCTGCTGAATAAAAGGGCTTCGCATCTATCTCCGTTACTGACATCAGCAAAGGTGATGAACCATCATCACCTTTGGATACCGCCTGAAATGCCTCCATCAAGCGTCGAACTTCGATGACATGCCGTGGCACCACATCATCGCGCTTCATAGCGCGACAGATCTCAGTGGTGTCATGAAGCAAAGAATAGATCCACGTCTTAACGGTGGCGCGACTGGTGTCGCCATGCAAGAAGTTATAACCGAGGGGAGATTGGCGTCGAAGCAAACTCATCAGGCCATAAACTCCTGTCAAAATCAGGCACGGTGGATAGATAAAGATGAGACGATGCATAGTGTCATGCAACGAGATGGCAATGCTTCCTATCAGTACGTATACACATGGCGTTGGTAATTGTGACGTGACAAAACAGCCGCACAAAAAGGACAGTATCCAGCATCTTCGTGACGTTAAGGAAGGAATTGGCATTTCGGGGTCAACAAAAACCGGTCGGGCAAAAGATGCGCTCTATAAATGTCTACCCAATTGTGAAGTGATTGGTAAAGATGTGAAGCATCCTTATGATGTGGTAATGTGGCAAGATGTCGGTGACGCCAACATCACACGAAAAAGTGTTGCGAATTTCGGCCATACTCAAATGAGTTCTCATCTATTTTCCTCACCCCTTGTCTCGTCTGGTCTTCCGCAGCCCGTGCTGCCAAAGGCCGGTGCTGGTCCCTCGGTACTGCCTTCTAGGTCTGGGTCAGTCCCAGCCTCTCATGTTGCTCCGGGTGCGGAGCCGGCAACCCCATATTTGCCCCACGCTGAGCTCGTGGCGGACAAGGGGGAGCCGGCTGCGGGGAAGCCCGATTTTGCCCGCATGTACCGTGCGGGCGCCGTGGGTCGCAGCCTTGTTGCTGCCCATGGTGCCTATCAGGGTGGTGTTGTTCAGGCAGCATCTTCGGATCTGCAAGTTCCTTACACTCCTTTTGCCGAGGCGTCTGTGGTCGTCGATAAGGCTGACCACTCGTCTCATCACCGTGCGTCGCGTCGCAGTCGACGCGACTCGAGCGCCTCGTCTTCGCACTCGCGCGATCGCTCCACGGTACGGGCGGCACGTCGCTCTGTGAGCACGGCCCGCGCCAATCTTGCCGCCGCGGAGACGGCTCTGGCGGCAGCCGAACTGGCCTTTGCGACCGCCAATGCCCCCATTGTGGCCTTGCAGGTAGCGCAGGCCCAATTGGCCGCGGATCAGGCTCGCCTGGGTGCTGATTCCGCCGCCGCGGCTCTGGCCCTGACTCTGGCCAATTCGACGGCCGCCGCGGCCACGGTCGCCTCTAATCAGGCCTCGACAGATGCCGCCGCTGCTGCAGCGGCTGAAGCCGCCGCCGCGGCGGCTGCGGCGGCCGCGGCCGCCTCCCCATTGGACCCGGTGCTGGCGGCGGCTTCGGCCGCAGCCGCTGCAGCGGCGGATGTGGCTTCGGATACTGCGGAGCTCTCTGCGGCAGCGGCCGCAGTGGCGACCAATGCTGCCGTGGCGGCGGCGGCGGCTCTGGCGGCGGCCAATGCTGCGGCAGCGGCGGCATTGGCGGCTGTGAACGCCGACATCGCGGCTCTGCCAGCCCTGATTGCCGCGGCCACTGCTGCCGCGGGTCCCGCCGCCGCCGCCGCCGCCGTAGTGGCAACGGATGAGGCGGCCGTAACGGCGGCTCGGCATGCCCTGCGTATTGCTCGCCGCATTCTGCGCCAACTGCTCGGTGGTGATGCGTCTTCCTCATCCAGCGACGATGAGAGTCATCGTCATTCCACTCGTCGTGCGTCGCATCATTCCGGTCCCGTCGTGCCGACCGTGCCACGTGTGCCGACGGTTCCACGTGTTCCGACCGTGCCGTCGAGTTCTCGCCGCACATCCCGCCGTTCGGATCCGAGGAGCTCCCACCACTCACCGTCGCGCCAGCACTCGCACCAGGAGCAGCAGTGCCATCAGGTGCCCTGCAAGCGTCAGGAGTGCAAGAAGCAGGAATGCCAGCAGGAGCAGCAACACTGCCAACAGCAGTGTGAGAAGTCTTGCAAGAAGCAGGAATGCCAGCAGGAGCAGCAGTGCCAAAAGCCTTGCGTCAAGCAGGAGTGCCGCAAGCAGGAGTGCCAGAAGCGCGAGCCATGCCGGCAACAGGAGCAGCAACACTGCCAGAAGCCGTGTGAGAAGCCGTGCAAGCAAGTGTGCCGCAAGCAGGAACCATGCCGACAGGAGCAGCAGTGTGAGAAGCGGTGTGAGAAGCCGTGCAAGCAAGTGTGCCGCAAGCAGGAACAGCAGCACTGCCAGAAGCCGTGTAAGCAACAGTGCCAGATTCCCAAGCCGTGCAAGCGGGAAGAGTCATGCGAAGAGTCGTGCGATATCTGCGTCCCAGTTGACATGGGTGAGTGTGGCAGTCGTGCCACTTCATGCGTGGATGCCTGTGAGGATGGCACCCATGTGCTGGACGCGTCGGTGACGGCGGTTGTCGTCAAGGGCAAGCGTGTGGCCAAGTGCTTCAAGCTGGTCTTGTCGGATCCGGATTGTGGCTCTGGCAAGAAGGGTGGTCACCATGCCGTTGATGGTGCCGCCGGACATGAGGTCGTCATTCGCAATCTGACCAACTCGCGTATTCGGGTGGACGCGGAGAGCTGCCACTTCGATGGTCGCCGATGCTGGCGTCTGATTGAGGCGGGGTCGGCACGTCGGTTCGCGTGGTTTGACCGCATGGGCTGGGTCGGTGTTGTTTGAAGCGCGCGGCGCTTATATCTTATCATCTCCATGGAGATGAGCTTGTCACTCTGCTACATGGCACTAAGAGATTTTCACAAGGTATCACCGCCATTTTGTCTGCAGAGCGCATTGGTCTGGTGTGTTGATGAAATCTCGTCAGATGTTGGTTTGTTTTTCACCACAAGCGCAAAATGCCATCGGCTATCACCAAACTCTGCGATGAATTGACATCATCTCCATCATTTTGTGCGGCAATTCCTCATTTCGACGATCTTCTGTCTGCGCTGAGTGAATTGAATGGTCTGATTGGTCTGACCAATGTCAAGGAAGATATCATTGCCATGGTCAAGTATATCATTTGTCGCCGGATGCATGGTATTTCTGAAGAAGGCCACAAAATCAACACACTTCTGACAGGTCCGCCCGGGACGGGCAAATCCAATGTGGGAATGCTGTTGGCACGCCTTTGGATCGCTTTGGGCATGGTGACACCTCGTGTCACACCCTTGGAACACATGGTTGAAGCATCTGTTTCGGTGGAGAAAGTGTTGCTGCATCCCTTGCATCAACACGCCTGTGGTCAGTTAGAACAAGTCAATCAGGCTCGGATATGTCTGGAAGCTCGGGTGGTGGCACAACGCGAACGTTTGCAACGACTCTTTCACGCGCTGACCATACAGCATTTTCACTGTGCCACCATCTATCGTCGCATCTATGAGGCTCGACGGCAATGCCAAGATCGACGACGTTTTCGAGACTTCGATGCGGCCATCGTGAATATGGGCGGTGTTCGAGATGGATTGGCTGCCTTGCTCGATGCTGAGTTTCCTGCTTTCTTGCAACCGTGTTGTGAAGGATCTTTGGCGGCGCGTCGCCAATTGACACCATCATCGCTGACGGTGATGGCAACAGCACCGTCGTGTTCTCCCACCATTGACACTCCCAGTATCATCGGACCACCACCGGCGAAAGGCATCTTCCGAGTTCTCACCAAAGAGATGCTAGTGGGACAATATGTGGGCCAAACCGGTCCTTTGTGTCGCAAAGTCCTCGATGAAATTGTTATGGCGGGTGGTGTCGCTTTTATGGATGAGTTCTACAATTTTGCCGGCGGTGGCTGCTTCGCCATGGAAGCACTCACCATCATCAATGAATATGCCTCCAAATATCCACAACACATTGGCTTCATCTTCGCGGGTTACAAAGACCGTATTGAGAATGGACCCTTTCGAATGCAACCTGGCTTGGCACGGCGCTTGGGATGGCGTTATGACATCGTCAAATATACCGGGGTGGAATTGGCCCAAATCTTCACCCAACAAATGTGTCCCCGTCATCGCGGTAGCTGTGATGACGGGGGATGGTCTGTGTGTCCATTGTTGATACCACGCTTGGGCGAAATTTTCACCCAACACAAGGACGACTTTCCCCATTTTGGTGGTGACACAGAAGGTCTTGTCTTCCAGATCAAGCTGGCGCACAGCGAGCAGAGCTTCGCCAAGACTTTGATTGATGGGAAGCCATCTCCATTGGTGGTGACAGAAGAATTGCTACTGACGGGCATTGAACGTTTTCTCAAAACCCGTCCCGAGAAGCGAGATGAGTTTATTGGCTTGTACACGTGATTTGTGATATTCTCATGAGAATATCTGATGTGGCGAATGCGTGATGGAAATATCATAACCGCCACTTTCATCACATTCGACATCATATCAATAGGGAATTCATCATCACATTAATCAACTCATGTATGCGGAATCGTGTTCGTGGAGGGGTATTCACGATCAAATTGTGGCTTTAAACTCTGTGATGACAATTTGGTAGATGTGAGACCTCACACTCGAATTAGAATGCGATACGCTATTGGGCCGGGCGTGGAAGCATATCAGCACGGACACCACCGATTTGCACAGCTATAAGGTCGTCATAGCTTTCGACGACGCCGTAGCGCAAACCAAAAGGGGGTGTGCTCCATACATCGCCATTGGGCAAGGTCAACATCAGTCTCGTATAGGCAGTACCACTGCGGCCTATATCTTCCACCCACGTAGCTTCGAAAAGTTTCGGAACCGGTATGCTTGCGATGGCCGCCTCCGCTGTCATACCTGATTTGATGGCGGCAACATACTGGTCCATCATTGTTATGGCTTCCCGACCCACCGATCTACTGGCACCACCCAGCGCCATGTGAATGGTAAAACCATAGTCAAAGTCTTCCCTAGAAGACGGCATCTCAAAAAGACTGCCCCAAATTTCGCGCGCCTCATATGTGTTCGGTTCCACTAAAGTTAGCAACGTGTCATCGAAACTGGTAGGATTGAGCATCAATTCAAAAAGCTTGCTGCTCCTAATCCCCACGTAACTCGGATTGATGGCGGGAGGGTAATAAGCAGGTGTGGAAGGCAGACCTTTCGCGTCGTAGGTCTCATTCATTTTAACCCGCGCTGTCAGATGTGCAACAACTTCACGGAGACGTCCCACTCCTTCAGATATGGGAAGAAATCCCTTGAGTCTCCGGAAGGCTTCGAAGTGGGCGGGATCCGCCAAAATGCGTATCTTGAGTCGTCGAATAAGTTCAGCACGGTCCACATCTCTGAGGATGATCATGTGCAGATTACTAGCCATGCCTTTCAATGCCGCTGTCTGCAAAAAATCGAAATTGAGGGTCTCCATTTAAGGGTGATCGAAAACATCCCCATTTATAGTTTCAAACCCCGACCTAAGAAGGCTGAATGTTGTCACACGTATCTAATTTTGTTACCTGCATTGATGGAATGCATCGAATGTGCCCAAATTGTCATTTCCCACATCATTGATAGAGTAAGTTTCACTCATCTATCCTCTCTATTGGCGCGGAATCATGTTCCTGAGGAAGATCCACAATCAAATCTGACGATTCGAATTAGCCACAACGTCAGATTTCACGGGTTATCCACATTTGATAGAGCGCATTGCCAGACAAGATAGCAGAACGCTTAATACATCAACATGTTGATGTATGGAAGATGACGAATTTATCCGAGAGGCATGTCACAGACGTGAGGATTGATATAAAGCCACCAAACGGCATCGGTAGTGGTGTTATAATCAATGTATCCAAGAGCCGTGGCCACCTCGGGCAATGTGCAGTGCGATGTTGTGCAACAAGAACCCATTTTGATGATATCAAGTTTCATACTCCAGATCAATTCTCGGAGATGCGAATTCGCATCTTGAGTTGATCCTTGCCTTGGATGGTGACGAATCGAGATTGGGTGATTTGAATTGATCCCGTCAATCGAATGTCACACGTCTGGAGAACACACAAGATGGAGTGGATGAACTTGAAGGTATACATGTTGCCGGGACACTGAAAGCCTTTCGGTCCGAAAGCCAAGTTATTGGGCGTATTGGTCGTATCTTTGTGTCGATCCACAAGGGTAAGAGTACCATTGTGGACTAAGACGAAGAAGGCCGACGTTAGCTCCAGAAAGTTGTGTGGCTGCAAGGACGACAAATCGACTTTGTCGTTGATGAAGGTGGTTGCAATTGTTGTGTGACTCAATGGATTGAGAATCATGTGGCTGAAATTGGAGATGATGGTTAATTGTGGCACGATGACCAGAAGTCGCTTCTCTTCGCAAATCGAATGAAGGATGCATGAGAGTTGAATCAGCTCGTGACGATATTGGAAGAATAACCATATTCCCACACAAGGCTGTCCCATCAAACACTTGACGATGGAGCGAAGTAATTCCACATGTCCGTGCACAATTTCCAGAGTCTCCCGATCAAAGACTTCAAAGACTCGATTCGTCTCCAGAAGTACGATTTTGGCCAACCACGTCTCAAACTGTGCCAGCGTGGTGACGGTGACCAAATCTTCGTTATTGAAGTATGGTTTCAGATCAATGTCTTTGGCCCGTTTCATCTGCAAATTCATCAAGGCCTTGCGTGTCACATCGGACAGAGTCACGGGCATGCCGGTGAATTTTGTGAAGAGCCACACGAAGAGACCGCTCATGTATAGCCGAGTCACGTGTCGAGTCGTAGACCATCTTTGATCATCTTCATAATCAATGCCTAAAAGTCTGCCCAACCACCGATGCCGATGGAGGAATGGAAACATGAAACTCAGAATGTAGAAACGAGAGGGTGACCATATCAGGAGACCCACAATTATCCCGATGCCAGTGGTGATATATAGATTGTTCATCGCGACTCGCCACAGTGACATCACACCAACCCACAACGCGATATGAGATGACACGTCGATATACATTTACCACCACTTGAAACAGATACGTCAATTCAGTCTTTGCCTTCGTTGCTTGAAAGATTGAATCGATATCCAGCTCAATCCAGTCATAAATGACGCACATGTTGAGTTTTATGGCAAGCTTTGGCGTCGCCGCCGCAACCTTGATGTGTATCTCGACAACACTGACGACAGCCCTATCCCAATTACCGTATGCAGATGTGATTGTGTGGCATGCCTTGCACCTGTGGGCCTTCCTTTTTCTACGTCTTACCTTCAGTTCATCCCTCTCATATCGACAATACATCTGGTGGTGGGTTTTGACCTTGCTGCATGGAATGGCACACTGGATGCATCCATCTTTTCACGGCCTCACACCAAACGAACATTACAACCCTTTACCCGATTTCATCGTGCATGGCCTTCAATGTTTGCTGATTCCATCCAATTTTGGTTATTTGCTTGCCGTGTCAACCTGGTCCGCTGGATTCATTGGCATGATGCACAAACCATTTTTGAAAGAAGTGGCGTGGCGTGTCATGTCGATTGGTGGAGTCATTGGAACCCAACATCACATGTTGTTATTGCCACATGATCGCAGCGTCATGTATGCGTCTTTCATCATCTGGTATGGACCCTACCTCGGCTATCTCTATGATCCTTTCATTCCTCTCTGGAATGATCTCATGAACACCTGCGGTCTATTTCAGTACTGGTATTTGGCCTGGTTCCTTGCATGTGTGGACCCATAAATGTGTTATTGAAACGTCACATCATTCCGATGAAACAAGTGCCTGAACATCAAACATATGCTCATGAGCATATACGGAACGTTTACGTCGGTATGGCGGGAGATAAACCGAGTTGATCCAATTTGTTCTGAAAGGCTTTCTGTTCCGACTTGGAGGTGGAAGCTAAAAGTTGATGACCTCGAATAGCGGTAACTTCGGAGGGATTCAAGGTGAGGCTATTGCGCTGACCTTCGTATATTGCAAAGACGGTGGGAAAGAGCTGTGCCGCCAGCGTATGGATAGCTTTCGCAACTTCCACAATCTCTCTTTGGGCACCAACATCATCGCGCAGCGTCAAAAACTTGATGAGGTTGTTGAGGTCGAATTGAACATATACCATCGTGTACTCTGACATGGGCAACCAGAATCGAGCCACCTCTCGGGCCATACCCGCCTCAATCATCTTGTGATAAATACCTTGGATCTCGCGCTGATGGATGTTGGCTTGGCAACACAAATGCAGCAAATGTCCTTGACGCGGATCATCTGTTGCAATAGGAACTGAGCCTTGTTTATTGGTGGGATCCTGCACGCGAAGCCCGTGTTCCCAGTCGAGAGGGTTGTAGACGCCCAAATCGGTGTCGGAGCACTCCGCATATCGCTGGGAAAACTCATTGAAGTGGGAGAAGGTGGCCGTGCGATGCCGAAACATCTGAATGGCCATCGCCTTGGGAATCTTGAGCGCCAAGGAGATGGAACACATCTCCAAAGGTGACGTGTGGTGATGCGTACAGAGATACCGAATTAAGGCGGTATCTTCGGCCAATGTGCGTAGTCCTCGTCCGGTACTGACACGAGCCGCTTCCACAATGCGATATTCAGGCGTATAACCAGATGGACACATGCGAGGGTGAAAGTCAGTCAAAGTGACACTGCCATGATCTAAAACGGGCACTGTCGTTTGTAACGGCTTGACAGAAGTATAATCGACGTAGGTTGGATCCATGATTTGAGGTTGTTGTTGTTCATGTCGCAAATCACTTGGCGATGTTGCTCAAATCAAGTCACATTATCATGATAATGTGACGAAGCATAAGATGATCACATCTGCTGTCGATGCCCCAACTCCGACAAAATCGTTTCCACCGATGGGCGCATGTCAGGATCGAGATTTTGGAGACGGTTGGCGATGGCTTGAAATTCTCGCTGCACGGAGGGCTCATTGCGGGCCATTTCCTTGAAGATGTAGCCAAGACCCCATGCGTCCAACGCCGGACCCACCGTCACGTTTCTCTCAAACAACTCGGGGGCACAGTGCACATGCTGCGCGTGACAACCTTTCAAACGGCCCAAGGTCGTGCCCATGCGTACGGTGATACCGAAATCAGAAACATAGGCGTCATCATCCAAGATGAGAACGTTGTCCGGCTTGAGGTCAAAGTGAGTGTGACCACCTTGATGCAGACGTCGCACTTGTTGACACACACTGTACATGATACGGCGACATGCATAAGCACTGAGATTGCGATTCTTGCGAATCAAGGCATTGAGTGAAGACGTGGCCAGCGGAATGGCCATGAAACTCTCCAATTTCTTGCCACTTTTGATATGGATGGGACCCCGAACATGGCCCGCTTCGCCAATGCCGTAATCTCGAGTGATCATGGCCTGTGTCTCCACCCGGGACATGGCCGAGGGTTTGATTTCCTGGACTTTGATGGCGACAGACGTCTCCGAATCCAAATCGTACCCAAGACGAACGGACCCGAAACCACCTGTACCCAGAGTCTCGCCCATGGCGTAAACATGTCCGTCAATACGGATGAACGAATATAAAGAAAAGATGGTCCGAGTTGGTAAGATCAACTGAAGTAAGACGGCGTTTTTGACTCGATAGCTGCGCCGCAAGATGGGCGATGGTCCCAAAGCGGCATGTAGATAGCTGAGGATCTCGGGATCAAGCTTGACACCATCAATGAAGAGAACAGGGTGTGGGTCACGGAGGGATGAGTGTACCATTTGACCCCGGCATGATTTTCCCGCCGCGGAAAAAGTGGTGCCCGCCGCATCATCGCCAAGTCATGATCCGGTGATCGTGGTGGTGTCAAGGACAAGTGGAATGATGGTCTGGAAAACGAACCGTTGGCGGTCGTCAGTCAAACTCTTGCAAGTGATGGGTGATAAGGGGGACTTCTTCATTAGCGTATTGGCTGCACTATCCATGATGATGTAGATGTCACTCCCATCGGGCAAATGTTGCACGATGCACTTGCTTCGAACACAAGTGTAGACGTGAGCTGTCTGTGACATGAAGGTGAAAACGGTGCTATTATCAGTGATGGTGGCATAGAGACCGTCTTCGTACTGGGCCAAATAGACTTCGGGAACGGGTTGAAAGGTGGATGCCGCCCATGCTGCTCGGATTTTGTCCATTTACCTGGGGTGTTTAAATGACAACTGCTGATGCAATTTGGCATGCCTTTGACGAAGCGCGTCGGACCTTTAATTTCCCGGCCGATCCCGAATGTATGTGTGAATGTGGTGCCGCCATGTATCCCAGCGGTCGAGGTTGTGATGGCGGTTGCGCGCTCTTGTCGCGACTCTACGTCGATGGTGAAATCACCACCGATCCACAAGTCATCAAGGTGGGTCAATTTATGGGGACTATGTTTCAGACGCGCACGGTGGCCGGCTTCAACACTGGTTATAAAGAATCGGATCGTCCTATTATGTATAGTCATATGGTGATGACGCGCTTTGGCGAAATAATGGGCTGCGAACCCAATTTCGGTGCCAGTGTGGCGGGGGTTACATTTATGGCCTCCCAAGGACGCAAGGAAACACACTTGGCATATGTCTCTTGTTTCATGGAAGCCGTGTATCAATCGTTGCCTTGCCTTCCCACTTTCAAGTACATGTTCACGTGCGGCCAGCTCACCGCTTATGTTCATGAAATCGCCACTTTCGCCAGCTTGGATGAGGTGGCTGCGGTCAGTGAATTTTCTGAGACACCTCGCAGTCCCACCGCCCGTCATGTCGTCGCCACGCCGCTGAGTCTGGAAACGGGCCGATCTCTTCTGAAGCAGCTAGTGTGCTGTCTCCATTTGTTGAGTCAGTACTCCTTCACTCATGGTAGCCCATCTTTAACCAGCCTCTCTTTTTCGCGACAGGCCGTTAACTTCACTTACGAAGGCGTTACGGTGACGAGTGGTTTGTGTTTGCGTTTGGATCCGGGTCCCGCCTCAGCCATCACCGTTAATCGACGTCGGTACTATCATCCCGGCACCATTTTCACCCAATCGGACATCCTCGTGGGGATGCCCACGTTCAACATCCAATCCTTTTTGGGTCCCAAGTTACGTGCCACCACCACTGCCAAGGGCAGTGGTGGCGGATCGTGCATGCGACCCACCGGTTTGCCCTGTCTGCCCGAATATGAGGCCATGCGAGTGCTGTCATATCGGATCGACTCCCCGCGGCTCTTTCAACTGTATGTGCAAAGTCTCGGTATTCCCCTCTTTCCTTCTTCTTATGATCTTTATGCCTTCTTGGTGGCCTTCATGTGTGAGGAAAGCTTCAACATGTGTTTGCGCAAAGATGGATTGATGTTGGAGTTGTGGAATCAACTCTTCGACCCCATGGAATTGGAGAGAATTGATACTGCTGTTGCCGCCGCCAACAAACCGGGGCCACTGCAAATCATGGAGATACTGTCCTCCGTACATTTACGGTGCGATGCCATGGCCATGACAATGGAAATCTTGACCCGGATGTGAATTCTCACATTCCCATGGGAATGTGAAGCACCATGACAAAATGTCATGGTGAATTGGCGGTCACGATGTGACTCATTCCAGCTGGAGGCACCACCGTGATGGTATGGCAAGGTGATTTGGTGATGTCAATGAGTTCGTCAATGGCGGCCAAATGTTGTTTGTAAAGTCCTGAACCCACATCAGCATGGCACGGATGATAAAAGAATTGGGTCGTCGTCCATAGGCCTTTGGGATCTTCGTACATTTCCACTTCACCATACAAACCATACGTCTGTAAAGCAGCAGCCAATTCGCGAGCACATTGCTCCAGGACAGCATCTGTGTTGACACCATGAACCGTGCATTCGATGTTAACGCGCGTCATTTCACGTCGATCACGTTGAGGGCGAAATTCAAAATCGTGATGGCATGAGTCCGAAATGCTGATTTCACCACATGGAAGACATAATTGATAAAGTGAGATTCACGAAATATAGTTACCTGTTGACGCGGAATCGTGTTCGTGGAGGGATATCCACGATGCTTTTTCACCATCACCGGTGATGGTGGTGACGAAAATGGCATAAGAAACAGCATCGTCACCATTGCTGAGCTTTCTGGGCTGCCCAAATGTTCTCTGTAGGTAATATCCCGACTGGTTCGTTGGTGACGATGGTGTGGGAAAATAACGGGTTTTGGTATACCGTGTACCCCACCAGTGCGGGAGGCATCCAATTCATATCATTGGATCCAGGAAGCAACACTCCGGCCAGCTTCACCGTCACCACTTCGGGCAATGGCACATCACTCGCTTTTGGCAGTGGCTATGTGGCGGCTAACGGCAGCATTGCACCTGGACCCGTATCATTGCCACTGACAGCCCCTGGATATGCATTACCCGCTGGATTATGGAGTGGAGTGCCTTTCACTGGTCTCAATATTTCGGTGGCGCCACTGAGTGCATTGCCGCAAATACCTTTTGGATCTGCCGGTGGTCCAAGCATCAATCCCGCTCCCGTCCCCAGTTTCACTCAGGTTATTTTCGTACCTCTACAGACACCGGCGGCAGCGGATTCGGTGACAGGACCCTTCCAAATGGTCAATGGTACCTGTGTCCAGCCCAGCACTGTCGTTCCCTTGTTGAGTCAATTCATGCAGCAAGCCAATCCCAATTGCAACCGACCGGAGGGATGCGTTTTCACCATCTTGGATGACTGCACCCGTGACTTTGTTCCCAAATATTGTCGCACGGGTGGCGAATGTGGTGCTTGTATTGCGGTTTGTCCCGATCCCACCAAACCGTGCGTTTTTGACACTAGCACCGTGCATGGACCTGGCACGGGCACCTATTCCTGTAATCCCGTCAGTGTGGGACCACCCTCCTTCCTGGAGACATATAAGGTTTATATCATCATTCTGGTCGTCTCCGTGGTGTTGATGCTCTTTGGAGGTCTCATCTTTTTGGGATTGTTGAGCAAGAGTCATGGTTGAACTTTCATTGAGAAGTCATCGCTTGATATTGCCATCATAAATGTCACATTCCTATGTCGTCATTAACTATGTTTTGGTGCGATCGCGTTCCGATCAATCGGCGAAACGCATGGCTAAAAACCTTCGCAAGACTTTGCAGGTGTTGGGACTGTTTGGGGAGATTAACATCTTCGAGGACACACGGGGTCTATGGACTACGGTCGATTTTATTTATCATCCCACCACACGAGATATACGCTCGGGTCGATTTCGTCAGCACCTGCGGGGTTTACGAGAGATCAAGAAGGCTATGAATATGTTTGATGGTGCCATCATCACCATTTCACCACCACAAGGTGATTTTCTGACCAGCGCGAGTCATTATTCTCGATTTGATGACTGTTGATCATCCCATTATTCTGATCACATTGTCATGACAATGTGAATGAAATGAGAATCATATGCCTGGGGATAGTGTACCCCGATTGTTGGCGACGGAAACGTCATATCCTTTGAGAATAGCCAGGTTGACATCGGCAAGGGCTTGATCGAGCAGCTTCTTGCGGAAGCCTGCCTGACCGGGCATTTTACCGGGAAGTAAAGGCGTGTCGGCATTGGGTCCCAGTGGATACCAAATGGATCGTCCCATGGGTGGTTTCCACGGGGCGAAGAGTCCCGATTGTCGTCGGTACGAATAATAGAGGAAGGCCAGCCATCCCGCCAAGATCAGAATCAAAACGACGCAAATGAGGAAGGTGGGTGCCTTGGAGTGATATAAAGGCGCTGTCGAGTCCATTTCAGGAGGGCACCATAAACAAATAACCGCCATAACCTTGCTGAGAACACTTCGCCATCTCATCGCGCACGTGACACGGTTGAAAAGACTTGAGTTGCACTTTATGCCACCCCAGTGGGTAGAGAATCAAGACATAATGGCAATGCTCAATGGCGCAGAAGATCTGTGTTAAGGTCGCCGTATCGAGTTTGGGATAGTGGGTGTAAATACTGTCTCCATACGTGGAAAGGGCATCGATGCAGGTGGATCGATCTTGCAACACGTTGGAGTTGATAAGGGATTGGATCTCACTAATGGGAACAGCAGATCGATGATATGTGCAATCCTCCATGTTAAAAGAACAGAAGTAGACGAGCTGGAAATAGCCAGAGATAGGTTTGAGCATTCGTGACATGACGGAGAAAGGTGTCGCATACATGACGCCACCATCAGCGTAATTACGATCGCCGATGGATTGACATTTGGTGACATAAGGAATGGAAGCCGAGGCCATGCTAACACGGGCGATGGCTTTAACATCGCCATCCAAGAAGCAAGGGTTGTGCGTGCCATGGAGAAAAGAGAACTCTTGGGCTTGCTCCACATCAATGGAACTTTCCTCAGCACTGCGGTTGCAAAACATTTGCGCACGCAGCGAAGCCTTTTCAAAAGTCCCCGTCCAAATTTCGGTTCGTTGGATAGAACGCGGTGTGAAAAGAGAGGTGAAGGCATTTTCACTACCATAGCCAGGTCGATATAAGGAGCCGGTGAAAGGTGCCATAATCCACGAGGGCAAGTACCGAATCCATGGTTTGATGAACATGGTACTCTCCACCCGTTCAATGGAACGGTCGATGCCTTCGGGAGACCAATCGCCCGCCAAGGCCAGATACGCGGCCACGTTACCACCTGACGACGAGAAGACCAAATCGGGGGCATAATCGCGATAGCCTCGCAAGATACCCCCTTTGCTGGCTTTCTTGGCCAAATACACCTCCTTGAGTAATTCTAGCTGCACCTCGAAGCTTGCCCCAGAAACGGGCAAGCAGTAAATACGTACCGAATCAAATGACTCTATTGATTCCATTTGGAGGGAACAGTTTATCGGGATGCTTTCACTCATTATGGAAGTGATGGCGGTGATGGTTGTCTACCTGATGTCGGGTGAACATGCCGAATTACTGTCCCAATCTTGTGAAGTGAATCACCCATGATATGACAGCATTCTGAAATGCAGATGTCATGTGTTCAACAGTGCAAACATGCTGTCGCCTTGCTACCACATGGGTATGCTCGTACCGATTATCAAGAGATGATCAGTAAAGCTGATCGGATGGTGGGATGGGCTCAAACTCATACTTACGACGATTTAGCAGCCTTCCCAGACTGTCGGACACTCAGGTTCGCGACGGGGCTCGATCGAGCAAATCGGAATCTTTTGATGTGTTTCAAGGGTCGATATTCCCTCGTGGATGCGGCTCATTATCTCTATCCACCTCTTCAGACCGATGAAATAGGCAGAATTGTGCTTGTAAAAGGATCCTGTTGTCCATCATGTTTCTCCAAGGCTGATGAGGCTGCCTGCGCAGGCAGATTAAACCGAATTCCCTGTCCCACGTGCGGCTACACGCTGACCGACATTTATATCGAGTTTCATGACAGGCCCAGATACACCACATTACTTGATGCAGTCATAACGTCATCGCCATGAACGCTTCACTGTGCTCATTCTCATGAGAATGAAAGAATTTGCAGCTGTGGCGAAGGACATTTGCGACAATATTTGCACCACCCATTTGTTGTTTGGGACAATCCCAAATGACTTCCTCTTTGTCAACAACATGTACTCGAGGTGGTATCCCTCGCATCATTCATCAAACATGGAAGAATCACGACATACCTTATGAATGGCAGATTTCCCAAGATGAGTGGCAGCGACATCACCCTGATTGGCAATATATCTTGTGGACGGACGAAGACATTCGTGAATACATGGAGGCAGAGCATCCCGAATTCATGCCACTCTTCAATCGATATCCCCACAACATCCAACGAGTTGACATGATGCGGTACTTCATCCTGTATGACTTTGGTGGTGTTTATTGTGATCTGGATCAATATCCTCTTCAAAATATCGAAGAGTACTTGGAAACGGACGCTCAGGCCTATTTCGTTCATTCGGCTAACGCCAATTGTTTCACCAATTCCTTGATGGCATCCCAACGACATGCACCTATCTGGAAAGAAGTGCACCAAAGGTTATGGCAGCGAGATCCATGGTGGGCGGTAGGGAAGCATTTGGAGGTGATGACTTCGACTGGTCCCATGATGTTGAACGATGTCTTGGTTAACAGTCATCAACCTTATGCCGTCTTGCCACGGGCCAAGTTTAATCCTTACGCGCAACATGAGATTGGGGAAGTGGCATGTCGCAAGCATACTGTCATGATGTCATTGGAGGGGAAGAGTTGGAATGGCATTGACAGTTGGGTTTATTGCTGCATTCTGAAGCATTGGACCAGCTTCGTCGTGGGCGTCGTTGTGGCAGTGGTGGCTTTCATCATCATTTTCTTGTTGACTCGATGGCGGTTACAGCGCATCGAAGCAATACCGTTAACAGAGGTAGCCACATATGCCGAAGCAGGCCACACAACTCTGGAGACGGTGGATGTGTGAAGTAATGGGTTGATCGATGGTGATAGATAGTAATCTGCGCACCAAATGGAAGCCTGGTTGTTGCCCTTCATCAAGATGAAGTGGCATTTCTGCATCATGCTGTCTCCGCATAATTCCACAATATGTCACGTTCATGAACGTGACATAGTGGAAGTGATTCATGAATCTGACATTTGACGCGGGCAAATGGAGTCCGTCACATGTCACGCCTACAAGTTGGAAGTCAACGACAATTTCCGCGAGTCAGGCCAGGCATGTCTGCATCTGTGGTGTCTCGATCGTAACTCCCATCCGGTGCGATTGCGAGTCGAAGACTTCCCCCACTTCTGCTTCATGGAGTTGCCCCAATTCGTAGATGGTCGTCCCAAACAATGGGTGGAAGGTGACGTCAACCTGTTGTTACAACGAATCTCCGCCATGTTGAGTGCTGATGCACCGACGGAATGGGCGTTGGTGCAGCGGGCCAAACTGTATTACGATCGTGGAGGTAAGACCTACCCTATGGTGATGCTGAATTTTCGATCGCAAAACGCCATGCGTCATTGTCACAATCTCGTCAAGAAGAACTTGCGATACGGTGATCTGGGGACAGTAGTGCTGCGAGTGTGGGAGGACACCATCAATATCTTCCGCAAGTTCTTCACCAACCGTCGATGTCGCTACGCTCAATGGTTTACCGTGCAAGGTACGGTAGTGAGTCTCGATGACCGTCTTTCTGTGGAAGGCACGACGGAGGCCCCCATTCGTGAGTATACAGTGGCCTGGGATACGCTCCAACCATTGGCACCAGAAATCACGAAAGGGTGGGTCACCTTCCCCCGACTTCTCGCTATCGATATCGAGACCTACTCCAACAACCATCGGGCCCTCCCCAATGCCTTGGATCCATCGCATCAAGCCTACATGATCTCGGCCATCTATCAGCGCTTGGGTGACCCTTCTTCGAGACGGAAATTTGGCCTCATCATCGGCGCGTGCGATCCCATCGAGGGTGTTGAGATCATCAGTGTCAAGGGTGAGATTGCCTTGGGCGATGCTCTCGCCACCCTGATCCAGCGCTTGGATCCCGAGATCATCACGGGATACAATATCATGGGCTATGATATTCCCTATCTCAACACGCGCCGGATGTCACGCATGCGCGATTGGCCCGTCATGGGACGCACTATTGGGGAAATCGCCACTGTCAGCACTCGGTCGTGGAAATCAAGCGCTTACGGTCACAACAGCATCCACACATTGGAAATGTCGGGTCGCATCAACGTTGATATGCTGCCCATCGTGCGGCGGGAACACAAGTTGGACAAATATACTCTCGACTTCGTGTGTCGACACTTTCTTCAACAAGGCAAGCACGATGTCTCAGCCCCGGAGATGTTCACCATCTTTGAGAAGATGAAAGGGGCGGTTCGGCTCAACACCATCGACGATCCGGCTTATCGCACCGCCGTGGAAAACATGACTCGGGTCATGGCGTATTGTGTGCAAGACTCCGAACTCGTCATCGATCTCTTCCAGAAGCTCAACGTGTGGATCGGTCTCCTCGAACTCTCCAGCATTGTCGGTGTTAGCGTCACTGACATCTTCACGCGAGGGCAGCAAGTACGATGCCAATCCCAGCTCTATGATCTGGCGCATCACTCCAACATCGTTCTCGACTCCCGGACGACGCCCCGCATGTTCTTCAACGGTGGCTATGTCAAAGATCCGATCGTGGGGCTACACCGCCGCATTATCTGTCTCGATTTCGCCTCGCTGTATCCTTCCATCATTGAAGCCGACAACATTTGCTTCACAACGCTCATTCCCCCAGAGCATGACGCGGAAGTGCCCGATGCCGAGTGCAACATCATCGAGTTCGATCAGGATGAGCCCATCGGCGGCAAAGTCAAGCGTCAAGATGGCGATGAAGGTCCCGTCGACGGAGCTTCCGATGGGGAGTCATCGTCAGAGGATGAGAATGGCTCCCCTAAACCGAAGGAAATTCGACGACACTATCGGTTCAAGTTTCGCAAGGCCGCAATCAAGCGCGGGCTGTTACCGCAGTTGGTGCACAGTTTGGTGGCGGAGCGCAACGTCGTCCGGCAAGTTCACCAGAAGACGATCAAGAAGCAGTTGGCCTTGTTGAAGCCACTGATGGTGGAGAGTGCATGCCCCGAAGAGGCGTTGGTGCTCTTTCCTGACGGATATGATTTTGCACGGGTGAAGGATGTGATGGCCAATTTAGAGCTGCAGTATGTGGTGTTGGACAAACGTCAGAACGCCCTCAAAGTCAGTGCCAACTCCATGTTTGGCTTCCTGGGCGCTCAGAATGGTGGTTTATTACCTCTGATTGAAGGCGCCATGTGCATCACGGCGCGGGGTCGCGAACTCATCAATTCTGTCAACACATATTTGATAGAGACCTATGGAGCTAAAATAGTGTATAATGATACGGACAGTAGTATGATAGATCTCAACCTTATAAAATCTGAAGAGTGTGAAGAATGGGGTAAGAGATTGATGGTGGAGATTTCAGGTGCACCTGAAAAGCGCAGTGCCGATGGTACAGTAACACCAGCTGTCAAGGGTCTCTTTCCACCACCATTGCGCATGGAGTTTGAGAAGGCCATGGATTGCCTCTTGTGTCTCAAGAAGAAGAAGTACGCCGCGACACTGTTGAAAGCGGACGGGACGCTGGAAATGGACAACAAAGGCCATCCCAAGCTGTTGACGAAGGGCATCGTATTGGCCCGACGGGACAATCCCCAACTCTTGCGCAACATCTATACGGAGTTGTTGCAAATGGTGCTGACGGGTGGCAGTATTGAGGCAGGCTTCAATCATATCATCAGCAATGTGGCGGATCTGATTCAGGGCAAAGTGCCCGCCCAAGGCAATCTGACTATCATTCGAGAGCTGGGCAGTGACTATGTTAACGCCAATTATTTCATGAAAGTCTTCTCTGATGAACTGCGACGGTTGGGCAAACCGGTCAATCCGGGGGATCGGCTCGAATATGTCATTGTGAAGACACAGGCAGAATTGGAAGGGCAGGACGTGGTGCTGGGCAAGAAGATGCGCAGCATCGAGGCTTATACGGAGAGCCCCGATGAGCCTATCGATTACGTCTATTATTTGGAACATGTCTTGATGAACCCACTGGATCAGCTCTTCTCCATTGGCTTCGCCGTGCCTTTGAGCCCTTTCAAAGAGGTCGGATACACGCCTCAATACTCACACTGTCACTTCGCTGGTGTCGCCACCCCCGTCCGGATGTTGGCCAAGATGATTGTTGATCTGGCCAAAGGTGGTCATACCCTCACCCACATCGGGGATCACATTCGCAATAACCTCGGCTCATGGTTTCGACAATACTTTCCACAGCCTCGTCGTCGCCTCGTCGTCGTCAAAATGTGATCACATCCATTCTTATGTCCATGGACATGAGTCTTTCATCACAGGTCTGTGATAATGTTTATGAGCATATGCTCATTGAGAATTTTCATCATCTCATCACCACCAAATTTGTGACGACCTGTGAAATCCCTTAATTCCACATTTTGGCGGTAGAGCGCGCCACCACATCGCCATGGCGATGTGGCTCGTCTTAAGACGATGGCGCCGCGCGAAGCGCTATGCTTAGATTTTGATCGTGGAGGGGTATCCACGAACACGATTCCGCGTCGACAAGAGACTATATTGAGTAATCACAACCCTATCCATAATATATGACATGTGGTGAAAATGGCAATTTTACCCACTCCAGACCATCGAACATTTGTCGTGACGGTGAAACATATTCTCATGAGAATATGGGAATGAGTCGATCATCCAGATGTGGGAGTACCATTGCTATAGTAACCGGAGATGATCCATCCTGTGGAAGTGCTGATGGGCTTGCCAGCATTGACAACAGGAATTGTCCCAAGAGTCACGGTGACCAAGTTATAGGCGGTGGGTGTTGCGACACTGGTGTCGCGTGTGCAAATGGCAAAGCCAGCCGTTCCACCAAGTATTCCCACAGAACCAGTGGGATAGACATATGGAACAAAGACAGTGTTAACATTGCCTCCCGCGATCTTGAGGCCAAAATTGCCCGCGATGACCATGCTTGTGGTAATGGCAGCAATAGCCGCTGCATTGGCCGCTTCCGCCGCCGTGGCTCGAGTCGTTTCCGTGCTGATGGCGGTAGCATTGGTGGTATCGGCCGAAGTGCGCGCTGTCGTCTCGGCGCTGATGGCCGCTGCGTTGGCCGCATCCCCCGCAATCCGCGCCGCTGTTTCCGTCGTGTCGGCCGAAGTGCGGGCTGTCGTTTCGGCGGTGATGGCCGAGGTGTTGGTGGCGATGGATGCCGCATTAGCCGCGTCCCCTGCGATGCGAGCGGTGGTTTCGACCGAAATGGCCGAGGCATTGGCGTTTTCCGCGGCCGTGGCCCGAGTCGTTTCGGTGGTGATGGCCGAGGTGTTGGCGGTATCCGCTGCAGCTCGAGTTGTGGCTTCGGCGGTGATGGCGGTGGCGTTGGCCGCATCGCCGGCGATGCGATTGGTGGTTTCCGTGGTGATGGCGGTGGCGTTGGCGGTCTCGGCAGCGGTAGCGCGCGTGACTTCCGATGTGAGGGATGCAGCGTTGGCCGCGTCGCCAGCGATCCGATTGGTGGTTTCCGTGATGATGGCGGTAGCATTAGTGGTGTCGGCGGCAGTACGAGCCGAAATTTCGGCATTGATGGCTGAAGTGCTCGTGGCATCACCGGCAATTCGGGCCGTGGCTTCTGTGTTGATGGCGTTAGTACGACCAACGATTTCGGTGTTGATGGCGGTGAAATTGGCCCTATCCGCTGCATCACGCGTTGCAGCTTCCGTGCTGAGGGTACTAGCATTGGCCGCATCGCCGGCAATGCGAGCGGTGGTTTCACTCGTCAATGCTGTCATCAGTACCGTCTCCGCGTTAATGGCGCGACTCTTTTCGGTCAACACACTGGCAGTCACCACGGCTACGGAAGCATCGGAGGCGGCATGTTGTACAACACCCAGAGAATCGACGTAGCTGAGATCACCATTAATTTGAAGCGCCGCTCCGGTGGGAGTTGATGTGTTCTCAAAACTCACATCAAAATCTGTACCAAATACAGTAAGACGATTGAAGGACATTTGGAGGACACGGAAAACGTGTTGGGAGCATTTTGCGACCTTGCTAGAACACGTTTCGTTCTGAAGGGTATATTGCCTTGCAAGAATTACATCCTTCCCAAATGTTTGACTTTCTCACGCTCTTGATCGTGATTGCCATTGTTGTCCTTGTCATTATTGTGGTGATGATGACGAAGGAAAACATTCTCGAAACAGTACGGCGTCGCGACACCCATCTATCTCATCGTATTCGAGATGAAATTGCTGCAGCTGTAGCCATGGAAGAGGATAGAGCCCGAAATGCTGAAAACAGCGCCGTCTATAATGCGGACGCCGATTTACGGCGTGCCGTGCGCAAATTGGAGGCTGTTATTGCTACCACCGCTGCGGGTAACAGTTATGAACTCAAAGCGGCGGTGACGGCTCTGATGGCCCTTATCCAAGCCAACGCCGGCACCGCCGGGACCAACAACGATGCCACCAACAACCGTATCACCACCATGGAAAGCTATCTCCTTACTTTGATTGCTGACGCAGCGGCGGGACAAGCGCCCGAGACTCGTTTTCGCACTCGTCTCTGGACCATGACCGATGCTTCAAATCAACAAATCACCGCCTATTCCTTCTATCTCTGCAGTCCCAACATCACCCCCATTCCTGACTTTTCACTGTTGACCTTTGACCGCAAAGGTCGACCCACACCATTTGGTCCCTGGGTTATGGTTCAAACATGGCTGCAATTTAGCCCGCCCATCTAAGCGAGAACAAACGAGTTGACAGTCCATCCGACAATACCTTCGGCAAGCTTCACTTTGTAGTGATCAGTCACATATGTTAACGTCAAGACGACCAAGGCGGCCGGTGTGGCTATGCCTTCATATGCACGATCCAGCGTAATTGTTGCATAGCCCGCCTGGCGCGGCGCTTCCGGCGGGATACCATCAATGCCGGGTATGGGATAGAGACCAATCAAGATGGCGGTAATGATGGAATTGGTCCCAACGGTTCGGATGCACGTGTTGCCAACTAAGGTCGTGTTGGTAAGCACACCATTCGTAACAATAGCGGCTTCAGCGGCGGTGGCGCGAGTTGTTTCTGTGACAATGGCAGCAGCATTGCTAGCGTCAGCGGCAGTACGGGCTGTCAATTCCATGCCAAGGGCCGTGTTGAGACCGCTCTCCGCCGCAAAAGCTCGCGAACTCTCCATATCAAGAGCCACGCTCAAGGCAGTTTCCGCGGCCGTGGCTCGCTCTGTTTCTGCCGTTAAAGCCACTTCACTGGTCACATGCTGGATTAGACCCGATGTCGCTTGCGTATAATAGAGATCAGCTCCCACAGTTAACTTGGATACATCGACATCGGAAGTATTGATGAGTTCAACACAGCGAACTCCATTCGATCCACGCAAGGATACATTTGTCAACGAGGTCATTTGCAATATCCCGAAAATCGCGGGTCAGTTAGCAACGTCGCTTGATCACACTGTTGGCACACATCCATGGATGTGAGTTTGATGGAAAAATCAAACAGTGCGGTTAGAGAAAAAGTTGCCAACGGACCATCCAACCGATGGTGTGGTGGGAACGGCACCGCCACCACCGTTAATATCATAGGTCACGGTGACGGCCGTTGGTGACGCGCAGTCTGCCGCAGCCATGGAAGTATCGCGAAAAACATAAACAACACCGCTGTTACCATAAGCATAGGTAGTTGATTGTGTTGGAAAGGCATAGGGAATCATAACAAAGTCAACATTGGTGGGTGTGATACCCACTCGAATGATCCCAGCAAGTAAAGGATTCGTCGATGCAACACTAGTGGTGCTCAAAGTTTGCACCGTGGCCTCAATATCATTGACGCGTGCGGTTTCCGAGGCGAGGTTGCTGGCAATGAGTGACTCCGCCGCCATCGCGCGCGTTGTCTCGACGGCAATTGCCGTGGTCGCGACGCCTTCCTGACCTTGTGCACGCGAAACTTCTGCGGTGAGTGATCCAGAGATGGCGTTTTCCGAATTTGTCGCTCGTGTGACTTCCGCCGTTATCAGAGATTCTAAAGTGGCGATGCTGGATTGCAGTGCTGCATCGGTCGTCGCACGCGCTGTCGCCTCATTGATGATGCTGAGAGAGGAACCCACATGCTGTCGACCATCGATGGGATCCACATAGAAGAGATCCGAACCCACAGTGACCGATCTTAGAGAAGCTGTGGAGTCATTGATTAAATCCACATTCAGCGCATCTCCCGGTCCAAGAAGGGATAGGTTAGTAAGAGACGTCATTTCAGGGAGGTACAAAACATGAAAATTGCCCGCTTGCATCGTGATGCATGCCTTGCCATCACTCGAAGGAATTTCATCCTCATGAGGATGAAACGGCAAGAAATGCCCACGTAATTGCGGTGTCATTATCGCGAAAGGGTGACGCGTGACTTATGGGTCGGGAGATCAACGACAAAATACCGACCTCTGGGTGTTAAAATGTCACTGGCTTGCTCTTGAAACTCTTTATGAAATTCGGCCCGGACGGTTGGAAGGGGCTCCAAGAAGGTGAGACGTCGCGTGTGGATGATGTCTCCGATGACGGCGTCAACTTTACGTCCACTCAACAGAAAGGGTTGGGTCAAAGTGACACATGAAGCCACAATGGATTTGATCGTTGTCAATGGTGTTGCAATCATAACCAGATGGAGTCGTCGTTGGAAAGGTGGTTCCATTTGCAGAATGACGGGATGGTGGGCCCAGGGTGGCTGAACTGTGACCGAGGTGGATGCGTGAAGTGGATCCATGGCCCACCCGGCCGGTGGTTTAACGTCGCGAGTTTGGGGAAACGTGGTCATGCTCTTTCAAGAACCGTGATTTTCAACCTGACCTCACTTCCATAATCCACGATGGATCATGGTTGCAGTGTGCCTGTCACATGCACAAAAGCGAAGACTTTGATGAATAATTCCCATGAAATGGTGAAGACGCCTCGTTCAACACTTTTGATCTGGTCGGTCATACCTCCACAACCCCATGGGTTGTAGAGTGTGATTTCGTGATCGCTGATCTTGAAAATACCATAGCAGTGACGTCCCACCGCTTGGTACATTTGCACAGCACATGGATCCGATTGGAAGGTCGAGGCGCTCGTGTTGGCCGCCATCAAAGAACCAGCATACAAAGTTCGTTCAAGTCGTCGCCGAATGTGAGGTTCGGTATGTAAGTTGTAGTACTGACTCGATTTACCAGTTACATACAACAAGCCTAAGGCTCCTGTATTGGAGTAATCCATGGTCTGATCGATGTTGGGACAAATGTACCCATCGCGAAAAACGAGATGTGATGGCGTCAGATGGCACATCATGGCTTTCTCCATCAAGAGTGGCCAGAGTACTTTCATAGAGCAACCTCGATACTCGACCGGAAAGTAGGCGTCCACATAATAGATCACATCATGAAATTTGATTCGGTATAGCGGACGATGTTCCACCACCACTTCGGTAATCCACGAGGCCACTCTCTTTTCCGAGCCATGCACGCAGTGCAGATACACCGCTAGAGCGGAGAGATACCAACAGGAACCGATGCTGCCTTGGTGAATGTCCCGATAGTTGGGCATGCCGTTAAAAAGAGGCATGATGACTTTACGAACATGATGGGTCTTATAGTTGATGGAGAGGGTGGTGGGAAGTTTAGTCAGGTGTGTTTCGCTGATGGCATCGAAGTGAGCTATGGCATTATGGATACGATGATGGAATGCGCTCATTTGCACATGGAACATAACCAGATGCCGAAAATGAAAAGCCAACTCCTCGCGATAGATTTCCCAACTATGACAACCATGACTCATCAATTCATCGTTATCGGCGAAGACACCCGTGTCTCGATCGTGAAAGTTGCGTCAACTTCGGTTGCAGCGGGCCTGATGGCAGTGAAACAGGCCCATCCCCGTGCTTTGCAAGTGTTAAACTACGCGGATGCCCCGGCCGTGCGCCTATATTTGAGTTCCAAGTTGTCCATTCTCGATCCCATCGGCCCTCATCAACGCCTCAATTGGCAATATCTGCTTCCCTTCTTCAACGACTTGGAGTCATTTACGACTGTTTTTGGTCGCTTCATCGCTGCCAGCACCCAAGTGGCCACCCTTTTTCACTGGTCTCGAATCGTCACCGAACTCTTCATCACACCAACGCACCCGCAAGATCCTCGTGTCGACTTGATTCAGACGCGTATCCGAGAGTTGCAAGCAGCTTCACGTCTCCAGATCAGCGATATGAGCCGGCAGATCGCCGCTGATGCCGATGCCTTGTTGGTGCCAGGGCCCTTTCGTCCCACGCAGCCTTACTTGACGGCGGTCAATCTGAATGGTGAGACCTTGATGGGTGTGATCCAAGATTTGGGGCAGGAATTCAAGCTCTTCCGGATGATCGAGTCTTCGGGAAGGGAAGAGGCGGTCAAGGCGCTGCAGTTGCACGAAATCATCCTTGACGCGATGCAAGAATCGGGTTTTGTCTTGCGGGGCATTCGCGGCCAAGATGACTTCACCAAGGCGCAAGCCAGTCTCTACTCATTGACGGCCATCACTGCGTTCCTAAATGCTCACCCAGAAGTGCTTCGGAAATTGGCCACCACGCTCTTGGCCATTGATATCACACCTTTCACACCAGCTGCATCAATTGAGAAAATGAGTGGAGCCGAGCGGACTGCAGCTATCATGGAGGTGATAGCGGCAAGTCAACCCAAGGAACAGCGTCGACTCTATTTGCTCATTCAAAGCGCCATTCTGGAGAAGGGCAAGGCTTCCCATTTGCGCGGAGAACTGGCCTTGATGGACAAGGAAACGCGCAAGGAGCAGATGCGGCTGGATCAATGGCAAAGAGAGATGATTGGTTACATCCAGAAAGGACTCAGCGTCTTGGTCAACGGCCCCACATCGGGTGGCAAGACCTTCGCCTCTATGGCGGCCATCAACTGGATTTTGGAGCAAACGAAGGCCATTCCCGTTCGGCTGCTTTACTGCGCTCCCACCGCTCATTTGTGCATCCAGACATGGGCCAGCATCAGTGCCACCTTTCCCAACACTCAGGTGGCATTGATTTGCAGCATTTTCTCGCATATCCCTGACCGGGCCACCATTTACGTGGGGACACCTTGTGAGTTGAACGTCTTCCTTCATGCCACCCCACAGACCTTCGAGATCGGCATCTTTGACGAGGTTCACATGATCTCCACTTCTTTTGGTCACGACACCAGCACCATCGAGCGCAGCGAAGGCATTGCTGCCGTCATGCGCTGCGTCACCAAACAAATCGTCGCCATCTCCGCCACCATCCACGCAGAAGATTTGCCCATCTTGCAGGAATTTATTGCCCAGCAATGCGGTATTCTTGCCATCAACGGCCACCGTCTGCCCGCCACCACCGTCGGCAGCGTCACCACCGTCCCCTTGGCGACAACACCAGTGCGGGGTGATTTGATTCATCGTATTGTGTATCCCACCCGGCCTGTGCCATTGACTCGCCTCATCTTCGAGCGAGATCACCTCACCGTCAGCACGCCAGAGTCAGTGGTGCCTCTGGTGGCCATCACAGCGGAAACCACCTTCCGCATGATCAAATTGCTGGGCGATCGCCTGCCTGCCCTGATCTTCGATGACACCGATGAAGCCTGCTGGAACTTCTTCTCGGACTATGTCGAGTGGTGTGAGAATCGTGATGTGGAGTACGCCATTTGGAAGGACATTCACAGCAAAATGGAAGGTGTAGTTGCCGCTTACAACACCAAAGCAGCAGAGGTGGAAGACGCGTGGATCGCTGCCGCTTCCTCACCTCGTGCTGAGCTAGCCCTAATGGCACGCATCCGTCCTTTGGAGAAGATGTACAACACCACGTGCCAACGTGTCCGAGAAGTTATCGGAATAGGCATCGACAAAGCCCTCAATCAGACTTCTCCCTTCAGTGCGACACGCGTCGCGACAACAACCGTCATGGGGCCAGATCACGTTGCAATGACCTTCGCCGCTGGCCGTGTCGTGACACCGCTCGTCAACGATCTCCTCAACGTCTACGATCGGTACCAAGATTTGGTCATTGATGGGGGTTCCCGCGTTCGCTCTCGTCGAACCACGTGTCAAGATGTTGCTCAAGATGACGCCGGTGGTGAAGAAGAGGGTGGACGCAGAAGCAAGGGGAAGGCCAAAGTCAAACAAGATGCGGGATGCGGTGAAGTCGTCAAGCCGCCCCCACCCATGTTGAAAGTGCCTTGCAGTGGCGTGCCACCCTTCTATCGCATTGGCAATGAGCTGGCGGAAGTGGAGGAGTTTCGGCAGCTCTTCACAGCCAGCACCAGCCGTGCCGATCAGAAGGCTCGCAAGCAGATGCAGCAACTGGCGCAGGCAGAACGCATTCGTCCCGATGAAGCCAAGCCGATCTTCGATCTCATCATCCGTGGTTTGGAGTACGGTGTGGGCATCATCTTGCCCACCATGCCTTTCGTGGTGCAATACCAGATGTTGAAGCTGCTCACAACCAAGAAGTTGCCCGTCCTCTTCGCCTCTCAATCCATGTCAATGGGCATCAACTACCCCATCAAGACTGTCGTCATCCGCTCCGGTGATGGTCTCGACATGAACGTGTCGGAGTACTTGCAGATGGAGGGACGAGCCGGTCGGCGTGGCATGGACGTGGAAGGTTTCGGTCTGGCTTGGAACATTACCAACGCTCCCACCGCGTCTCTTCAGACGCTACCTCGTCTCGTGTTACCAGAAGTTCGCCCCAATCGTGGCCGCCTCATTGCGCAGCCCCTGCTCTGCGCTCGTGAGATTGCCATCAGCAGCATCAATCTTGGTGATATGAGCAGTATCGAGCGGGCCGTCGGTAATATGAGTATTGATGCCAGTTCCAAATTGCGTACATCCGACATTCGCATGGGTCGTTTGGGCATGGTCGATATTGGCGCAGACGATGATGCGGGAGCCGATGAAAGCGATGAAGAAGGCATTGTCACAGCTCGGCCCAAGACAGTCAAGAAGGCGACAGGCGTCAAATCCAGCCTTGGTGATCAGACGCTAGCCAGCAGCATCGTGGGTGTCATCGGCCCAGTCATGCGATATCTCGGCATGGATGCCATTCAAATCATCGAGGTGACAATCCGGGTGCAATCTATCGTCGTGGATAAGTTTGATGATGTGGCCGAAGATGCCTACATGTGGGCGGCTGTCATGAACACGGTGGAGCAAGGCATCCGTGAAGTCCACACGTTACTCCGAACTCTTCCTCATGCCGGCGCTTTGGCACGTGACATTGCCTCCACCCACGAATTGCTGCATCGAATCCAATATCGCCAGATGCGTGTCGGGCAGGATCAAACCGTCAAAACTGCTGTGCCAGTCCCTCTCACCAATTTGCCCGCACCTGTCATTCCCGCTCGTGGTCTCCCATTCCCTTTGTGAGTTCATTCTCACCTTGCGCTCCCAACGCCATATTCATCCCCATGGGGATGAGAAAGAATGGCCATTTTGCCATTATTGCCACATTGAAGACTTTATGGATAGGAATCTCAGCGCTAGTTTGAATCACTCATTAACGCGGAATCGTGTTCGTGGATACCCCTCCACGATCAAATTTGGCTCTGTGGCGACAATCTGGGATTTAAGGATTTTCACAGGTCGTCACCACCTTGAGGTGGCTGGTAGAGCTCATTGTCAGATGAGATGAAATGCTCTGCCGTAAAGAATATGTTCGGTTGAGATGTATCTTCATGAAGATACAATTGTTCAGCATTAGGATATCTTCATGAAGATATCGACAACTTGTGATTTTACTCAGGTACTTCTTCTGCCAATTCGGCCAGGCCACCTCCTTTGGCGAAAGACCCTTCACCACCAGCTCCCTCCAAATTCTCTCCTTCACCTTCGTTGAGATTACCCAGTGCATCATTGATAATTTGCGGGTTGATTTGTCCACCGCCCCCTCCACCACCTTGTCCTGATTGATAGGCCGAAATGGTCTTGGTGAGACCGCCCGAAATCATGAAAATACCCACGACGACGACGGCCAGAATCATGGCGATAGCGAGACCACCGAAGAGTAAGGTGAAGACGCTGGTGATGGTATTCTTTTGGTCGGCGGTGGACGCGGCCTGATTGTAGACGACCGCTTTGGCCAAATTACTCATATTGCAGGTGGCGCCCGTGACGGTAGCTGATTGAGAGAAATGATAGCCACCCGAGATGTCCTGTGCATACAGGTAGTTATTGACATAAGTGCTATTGGCCGAAATGGTGCAACTGCTTTCCATGATTTGCGTCACCGAATTCTTGATCATCTGGTAGATGCTCAAATCCTGCTGAATATTGGCAAAGTCGAGGCTGAAACCATTTGCGGCGGAAGCTTCTTGCTGCGCCAACGCCTCAATGATGGACTTGATCTCCACATCCAGCACCTGCGACATATTGCAAGCGGCGTTGATGATGGAAGCTGTTTCTGTGAAGGTGATGCCGCCTGTCACATGCACAAAGATGTAGGTGTTGCCCGAAATATTTGTGGTGGCACTGACCGCGCACGACTGCTTCGAGAACTGCATGATGTTGTTGGCGATCGTCTGATTCTCGCTGATCGAGTTGGTCTGGTTGCTTGCCATTTTACCGGGACGAATTAATTAGTCGTAAAACTCCTGGGGATGGGCTTCAGGATTATGACTCATCGCAAGGGCACGAGCGAAGTCAAGATGATCGCCATCACTAACGCAGCACTCTCCAAGAGGTGCGCCACCGTCATCGGGATAAGCAAATGTTTGGATGATGAATTCATGACCGTCGAAGTCGCAGGGTCGCATTCCCACGCCCAACTGATGACGACTAACGGTTCCCTTCGCATCTCGTACTTCCACACAGGGTGAGGCCACTTCTTGATGCTGGCAATGCGGTTTCTTCAGCATGACGCGAACACCTCGATCGGATGGCAATTGGAAGGTTGGTACTTGTAAAACGCCTCGAGACCCATTGGGCATGATCAGATCAATGTGCGCGACCTGGCAATTGCCATGGCTCACGATATGAACGTTGCTGGTTGGCGTCATGGATCCGGAGAAGGTTTGAATCAGAGTGCTCAATTGCTGCCCCAATTGTAATTGCAAATAGACCACGTGGGTGTGATATTTCAGGATCCACACTGCCCCAATCACCAAACCCAAACAGAAGACAATAGCGTATAACATTTCAACGGGTGACGTTTTCCTTCAGCGTTTCAATATGTGTGATAATCGAGGTCGTGGCATGCCAATTGAATCATCATCAAAGTGAAGATTATCGTCGAAATGGCACCGGTTTTGGATCTTTTCACACTTGTGGTTGCGGCGATTGGTTGGTTGACGTATAAGGTTTTGACGTTACCCAGGTGCAAGGCTCGTGTCAAGTACCTCCAAACTGCCACCAATATGATCAGCATGGACACGCCACCTGGTGTCGCAGGAAGCTGTCATGTCTTCACCGGCCCCATGTTTTCCAGCAAGACATCTCGCCTACTGAGTGAACTCACCACTTATTTCGATGTCACAGGCAACAAACCACTGCTGATTGGACATTGCTGGGATTCGCGAGCCCCGGGATCGGTGGCCTCCAGTCATTCCTCTCAATTTACCACGTCGAATCACCTGGACAGTCTCAAATCGAACACCTTGATGGATTTGGATGTCTCAGCTTATACGGTCATTGGCATTGACGAGGCTCAATTCTTCCCTGATTTGCCCGAATTCGTCTTTCGATGCTTGGACCAAGGCAAACACATGTATGTGGCGGGACTCGATGGCACCTTTGAACAGAAGACCTTCGGTCGCATCCATGAACTTCTCCCGCGCAGCGAGGAGTTTATCAAGCTGAACGCGATTTGTTCGCGCTGTTTGGAATTAGCACCCCGCCCTATTCGTCCCAACCAACTCTCCAGTGCACCCTTCACGATGCGGATGCAAGCCAGCACCGAGTTGGTGGTCATCGGAGGTGCCGATATGTACATGGCGGTGTGTCGCAACCATTTGCCACGTACACTTTCCGACGCAGCCAAACTTGATTGAAGTGCTGATGAACTCGATTAAAACGAGGTCACATTATCATGATAATGTGACACGGCAAAGAAACTGCAGATCAATAATCGAATGTTAATGCTCCCTATCAAATGGCACTCTTTTCAGCTTGCGATAACATGCATGCGGTTGGAATTTTCACCATGCCATGTGGTGATCCTACGCCAGAAGATGTCGCCCTCTTTGATATGTATGCACGACGTGTTGGCATGCCAGGGACGGTGCATGACGGTCGATTTGTCTGTGTTGTCGATGCTCACGATGTTGATAGCATCGACAAAATGAACAAATTGGAAGAGATGAGCATGCCCCAGTGGCATATGGGTTTCTTCATCAACGTCGACCATTTGGGCATGCCACCACTTCATGATCACTGATGAGAATGCTTAAACGTAATCACACATTTCCACACTGTGATCTTCATTGACACGAAACGGTTCGCCACATCCGATGAGGACACCTGTCTCACGATATGTTGCAATTATTTCCTTTGTGGCATGTGAGTTGAGTTGTTGTCTGGTGCTGGTCAAATAGCCATGGCGGAAGATTCCGCAGTTGAGGGCTACTATTTCAATTGGTTCATGGCAGTGAGGACATGCGATGATGTTTTGAAGATGACCAGCATTGTCCATTTGAGGCAACGATGAAACTCCACAAAGATATGTTCACATTCGAATAAATGTCTTATCGTTATTCCCTTCAAGATGTGCTTGCGTATACACCGGAAGAATTAGATATGTATCTCATGATGAAAGATTGGGCCTGTCAATCCCTCCTCGACAAACGGAAAGCTGTTTTGATGTTTCTCCATGCGGATGGACTTCTGACGCCTGCGGGAGTTGAGTTCGTGATGGCTCATAACTTCACCGAAGCTGTGACATCGGCGTCAGAATTGGCTCCCCATCTCCTCATTCCCAAAGATTATCGACCCATCGTTTGTCTCACTCATGCCGTTAACACTTACGGGGCTTTCCGAGCTATCCTCATGTCGGGAGCCATCGTTCCCTCCTTGACGCTCGGTCGAGTTGCTCATCCTGAGTGGAATGAACGCAACCAATTTAGTGGTGTCTACATGATCCCTTACATTTCGGGAACGTCTCTGGCATATCTCGACGGTTTTATCTTCTTCACCTTCAGTGCGTCACTGCTTGATCGGAGCGACTTCCACATCAACCAAGGAGATGATTATGGCCATATCACCAACGACACATGGTCACAACCCTTTGTTGATGGTTGGTGGCTGGCATGGCAGAAGCGACTTGCTTTTGCTGAAGAACACGGTAACCGCAGACTCATGTACTCGGAGGTCGTTTTTCATCACCCTGTTCGCATTGATGAGACGGATCGACTCATTGGGATCTGGACTCACCAAAAGTATGGCGATGAACTCAAACGCATCATCACGGAGTGTCGACGTCCCGATTTACTGAACCATGTGAAACTATACACTGATGCAATTCGTGATGAGGAGCTCGCAGATGATCACCCATGGACCACACCCATCGAGCCGCAAAATCCGGTGTTTTGTACGGCCAAACTGGAACGGCGACGTGGGAATGCTCCATTGAGAAGTGGTGAGTTTCCCAAGATGGCCGCTGATTGTGGTCTGACTCCCAGTGAGGTGACAGCATTTGTGGCTGACAAATGTCCCAATGAAGCAACGTGCAAACGAAACTTTCTGGAGTTGTTCGCTGAACGGAAATTAGGCATCATGAATGGCACCATCCCAGTTCCCGCTCCGGTGTATTATCCACCCTTCTCCCGGCAAGAACTTGTGGATGTGCACCACTCATATCAGTAACACACGTCTCATTGTAAAGTTTTCACCACCGTGATGGTGAAAACTTGAACAACGTGCTCTGTGGCAACATCTGGCACTAACCGTATCTGGCCACCGACAAGATTTTCATCAACTCGTCAGACAATGTGCTCTGCCAGCCACCTAAGGTGGTGACGACCTGTGAAAATTCTCTGCTGTCAATCTGGCGCTACGACCAAAATATGATTGTGGATCTCTCTCCACGAACACGATTCCGCGCCAACAGAAGATAATATCTAGCGGAACTTGTGAACTAACCCATCCTCATGAGGATGGAATTATGGCAAAAGGGCATCCGTGAAATTGGATGTGTCATCCCAAAAGTGGAATGAGCGTTTCAGAATCGTCACACATGGCATGGATTTCTTCACGAATTGACAGGAGTCGTTGGCGACCTCCAATATCATAAATCTCCATTTCCACAGAAAATAGCTTGAGATGCAAATGACGCATCTGTATTCGTTGGCCGATGTCATGGGATATACTCCAGAAGAACTGGATGCCTATCTAGCAACTAAGGACTGGGCGTGTGAAACACTTGCCGACAAACGACAAGCCACGTTGATGCTGCTCAATGCCGACAATTTACTGACGCCTGAGGCCATTGCTTATGTGGCATCTCTGACCGTGGCAGTGCAAGTTTCAGGAAATCCCAACGACTATCTGCCTGTCGTGTGTTTGACACACTCAACAAGTCTCAGCGCGTTCAAATACATCTTGCAAAGAGGTATGTTGATGCCGGATCGATCTTTGCGTCAGAAGCGAACGGATCAATACCCAGGAGTCTACATGACACCATATTTGCAAACATCCACCCATTTGGTGAGACATTCTGGTATGACTCTTGTCTTCAGCTCCACCTTATTGGGTCGAAGTGATTTCCACTTTAACATGAACGACCAAAATGGCCTTATCAACCGTAGGACACTATCCCAACCAACAATGGGGCAACTTGACCCACGAAAAGTTCATCCCTTGGCCGAAGTTGTCTTTCACCATCCTGTTCGAGTAAGTACTGCGGATCGTCTCATTGGCATTTGGATTTCAGATGTCACTCTCAAATATGTTCGAGACGCCATCACCACAGCTGGTCGAGAAGATTTGCTCAATTTGGTGATGATAATACGCGTAGGAAGTCGGACACCCTTTACATCCGCCATGGTTAGGGATCATGTATGGACCGAACCACTGGAACCTCAGAATGCCAACTTCTGCACTCCATTCGTCGATCTTCGACAGACCGCATCCAACAAACAATCACTCGATCTTCTCGCAAAGATTGCCGTCAACTGTGGTCGTACTCCCGATAAAGTTGACAAGCTGATCAAGCGAAAATGCACCTCGGCAGAAGATTGCATCAAAAGGCTCACTGATGTGGTAATTCACGATTCTACCGCTATGTTGGATGGCACACTGGTGGAGTCTCCCACCACCTATTATCCACCTCTGCAAGATGCGCCATTGGTTGGAGTGCATATTCCCTCTCGTTATACACCTCTACAAAGTTAGGATGAACAAAAGATTGCTCATCGGCACCCAATCTCCGCTGATGGTTTGTTCATCTCCATGGAGATGAACACTTCCTGAGTGTAAAGCATGATTCATCAATACGTGGCGGCAACATCTGCTGAAATTACCAGATTCCACAGTGTGTCAACAACTCCTTTGGCATATTTGCTAAATTCCCCATACAGACTCTGATATGTATACTCCCTATCCCATGTCGCCATATGATTAGCGCCTCGAAAGAGCGATTTACGCTGATACTCTGACAGAGGCGGACCATCTATTAAACGATCAAGTCGTTTCGCTTCGCGAGGAACCACAATCAAATTGACAAACCTTTGAACACTCGGCACCGTCCCACCTATCACGAAGTCATATGCATGGTTGATGGCATATTCGAAGTTGGTATCCTTAACCAGTGACGCTGCCTGTTCTGTCAGCAACCCATCAGCGTTGAGAAACATCAGAGTGGCTTGGCGTTTATC
>Ga0206910_1003_pt2 | contig 51770 bp, 42 predicted proteins | sample Alteio_BWOrgHeat_77_FD_152949 | JGI IMG/M metagenome (GOLD analysis project Ga0206910, IMG submission 152949) | Enriched cells from forest soil in Barre Woods Harvard Forest LTER site, Petersham, Massachusetts, United States -... | ecosystem: Environmental > Terrestrial > Soil > Temperate forest >... | reverse complement strand
CAGTGTACTTTATCGCATCGGTAGATTCAATAATTCCAAGTATATCATTGAGGTTTTGTTTGGAACCGGATTTGATTGCATTACGAAGCAACTCAAGATCAGCGCCTTTGCTTTTTCGCATGGCGTATATCAGCGGCATGGTGGCCTTGCCTTCAGAAATATCTTGCCCAATATTTTTGCCGGTTGATTCTGCAGGTTGGCTATAATCCAACGCATCATCGATTAATTGGTAAGCTAATCCCAACTGCAATCCATACTCGCGCATGGCTTCGATATCTTTGTCGGATTCTGTAGCCAGTATCGCGCCTAATTGTGAGGCGATTTCAAATAATTTTGCAGTCTTGCGATGAATGATATCGTAATAAAATGTTTCTGTGGTATCCGGATTATGGCAATTAACCAATTGCAATATTTCACCTTCAGCAATGAATGGCATCGCTTTGGCAAACACATCGAGTATGACATCTTGTTTAAGGTTGACGACTATTTGAAACGCACGTGAGTAGAGAAAATCGCCAACGAGTACGCTGGCATCATTGCCCCAAACGATGTTTGCGGTTTTTTGGCCTCGTCTCAAAGTGGAATTATCGACGACATCATCATGCAATAAGGTGGCAGTATGTATGAGTTCTATGACCGCAGCAAGGTCTACGTGTTTGCCGCCATGATGAGCAAGAGCTCTAGCGCTTAATAATAATATCAATGGGCGTATGCGTTTTCCGCCACAGGTCATAACATATTCAATGACTTCCTTCACCATGGGAATATTAGATTCCAGTTGTGAGATGATGAATCTGTCTGTTGATTTCAGATCATCTTTTACCATGGTGCGTATAGATTCTAACGGCATGCGCTTATCTCAATTTTTATTGCAATGATGAATCGTATTAAGCCACTGCGGTACTGTCAAGTTACTTGATGAATAAACCAGCAACCTACGCATAATTATACAGCGGTTCCCGCTAACCTTACGCGATGGGATGTTCTAAGAGGGGAGGATCGCGCGCTTCGCTTCCCCCCTCGCTACGCTCTCCCCCTCTCAGTGCAAGCAAAAGCTTTGCTTTTGCGCAGCATATAAACACACAGGAATTGCAGCGTTCTTAGCGGGAATTTCTGATAATTAATTAATGAATCAATTAATTATGTTACATTATGCAAGTTTTGCTAAGAGCCAGTTCCCGAAATGTTGAACGGGCTTTCAAACCTGAGCATAGATTACATTATCTGCGGAGATCAAACATGCCATCTTTTGATATTGTTTCAAATACAGATAACCATGAATTAACCAATGCAGTGGATCAGGCGAATAGGGAAGTGACAACCCGATTTGACTTCAAGGACACCAATGCTCGCGTTGAATTAAGTAAAGACAAGATTACTATTATCGCGCCTACGGATTTTCAACTCAAACAAGTCGATGAAATTTTGCGCAATAAGCTGGCAAAGCGGGGCGTGGATATTCGCTCTTTGGATTATAAAGAGATAAACACAAATTTAAGTGAAGCGAAGCAAGTGGTTGATGTTAAGCAAGGTATTGATGCTGAGCATGCCAAAAAAGTCACTAAGTTGATTAAGGAGTCGGGCATTAAAGTGCAAGCTGCGATTCAGGGCGATCAAGTGCGAGTAACCAGTAAAAAACGCGATGACTTGCAGGAAGTGATGGCGTTGTTACGCAGTGCAAACCTAGGCATCCCTTTGCAGTATGTGAATTTCAGGGATTGATCAATAAAACATCACCCTCCTGCATCGCAGGTTATCATGGCACGCATTGTGGAAAAATTAATACCAGCATTCCCTATGAGCTGGTATCCACATTCCAAAATCATCCCAATATCCCTGTACCCAGCCACATTGATAATAACGTGCAGGCGATGAGTAATAATATCCAGGGCCTATACCAAAATAGATAGAGGTACCGCCCCATCCATTATTATGCCATCCGCCACCGCCGCCATGCCATCCACCGCCGCCATGCCATCCACCACCGCTATGCCATCCGCCACCGCCGCCATGCCATCCACCACCGCCACCGCCATGCCATCCACCACCATGTGCTATTACATTGGTTGAGCTTAGTAATAGGCAAGTAACGAGGGAGATAGTAGCTAATAGCGTGTTAATTCGATTTTTCATGAGATTCACTCCTTGCGTTGTATGTCCTTATAGATAAAGTAGATACAGTGAAACTATAAGAATAAGGTGTGAATAATGAAGTTCCTCGCTTTTTCTTATTTATCCTTCTCACTTAAATTATAGGCGTATTTATCGAAAAAAACGCATAATGAAATCAGTCTGTTGAATGAAAAAAGACCAGCGGTTCCCGCTAACCTTACGTGATAAAAGACCCTAATTACCTGGTTTTTTTCTGTAAGGATTATCGCTAGTCCTGAATTCTATCAATACAGGTGTTCCATACATATTTAATTTCTTTTGAAAGAAATGCGAGAGAAATTTACGATAACTTTCAGGCAATGCATGTAATTGATTACCATGAATGACGACGCAAGGTGGATTATGGCCGCCTGGATGGGCATAACGCAGCTTAACACGGCGTCCTTGTACAAGCGGAGGTTGGTGCGTGTCCTGGGCTTGTTCCAGCAAACGTGTCAACATAGGGGTAGATAATTTCTTTGTTGCAGATTCGTAAGCTTCATTGATGGAATCAAATAAATTTCCTACACCTGATCCGTGCAGTGCGGAAATGTAATGCACACGTGCAAAGCGTACAAAATCAAGGTGTCTATCAATCGTAGCTCTGGCATGTTCACGAGCATCTTCTGTCATGCCATCCCATTTATTGATAGCCATCACGAGTGCTTTGCCACACTCCAGTACGAAGCCCAGTAATTTCAAATCTTGATCGGATACACCTAAACGCGCATCCACCACATACAATACGACATTACTACTTTCTATCGCTTGTAGTGTTTTTACGACTGAAAATTTTTCGGGAACGTCAGAAACTTTTTTTCGTTTACGTACACCAGCTGTGTCGATTAATGTGTAATGTTTTTCGAATCGCTCCAGCGGTATGAAAATACTATCGCGAGTAGTGCCAGGCGAATCATGCACTATGACTCGCTCTTCGCCTAGCATACGGTTGGTAAGTGTAGATTTTCCGACATTTGGCCGGCCGACAATAGCCAGTTTGATGTTTTTATTCGGTGTATCTTCTGCTTCTACTAAATTAGGTTCGGGGAAAAGTGTTTCTAACAATGTGGAAATACCAGACCCGTGAACTGCAGCAATAGCCACAGGTGTGCCTAAACCTAATTCATAAGCATCACTGACGCTGAGCGAGGGATCCAGTCCTTCTGTTTTATTGACAACCAAAGTGAGAGGTTTACCCGATCGGCGCAAGGAATCTGCTATCATTCTATCTTCAGGTGTAACGCCAGCTTGTCCATCCACTAAAAAGAGGACTTTATCAGCATCTTCAATAGCTTGTAATGCCTGTTTGGTGATGAGTTTGCCAACATCATCGGTTTCTTCAGTAATACCGCCCGTATCAACAATGATGAAATGGCGCTTGTCCATATTGACGTCGCCATACTTACGGTCGCGAGTCATGCCAGGAAATGCAGAGATAAGCGCATCCCGAGTGCGGGTAAGGCGATTAAATAAGGTAGATTTACCGACGTTTGGACGGCCGACAATAGCAACTACAGGCAGCATTTATGTATTATCTCTATTATTTTAATATGTGTAAGCGGCTAGGTAACCACTATTAGTTAGGACGTATAATACATCATTTTCTGCGACAGGTGCTGCATAAATCGCAGAGCCTAAGGAAACTCTTGCGGCAAAATGCCCGTCAGTCTTGCTTAACCAGTGTAAGTAACCTTCGCCATCGCCAACTACAACATAATTTCTCATGGTAGCCGGCCCGCTGATGATGCGATATTCGAGCTTGTTTTGACGCCAGTTGACCAGGCCGCTATCTGCGTTAAAGTCCCAGACCATGCCTTTTGCATCAGAAACATAGACTGAATTATTATCAGCAGCCATACCTGTGTAGGAAGAAATATCATGTGTCCACAATATCCTGCCTGATGTCCAATCCAGAGAAGAAATCTTGCCTTGATAAGTGGCAACAAAAATGCGGTGTTCGAAAACGACAGGATCTGCATCAATATCAATCATGCGTTGAATAGCAAATGCGCCTTCAGGTATGGCAACGGTTTGTAACCATAATAACTGGCCGTCATTCAAGCTCATTTTGGCAAGATTACCGTTGGCATAACCGGCAATGACACTTCTGTCACGGATGATAGGTGCGCTTGACCCTCTCAAGATGAGGTTAGGTTCGACTTGTTGAATCGCCCATACTTGATGCCCGTCTGTTGTTGATAAAGCACGTGTATAACCATCTACTGCCTTGACTACGACATACCCGCTGCTTACAGCAGGTGTTGCGATGATTTCACCAGGAATGGAGGCACGCCACAGCTGTCGGCCGTCTGCTTGCTGTAATGCAATGAGGTGGCCGCGTGTTCCGCCTACTACAACAATTCCGTCACCCACACCTGGGCCGGAGGAGAGAGGTTCTCGTGTGTTAGTCTGCCAAATTCTGCGTCCAGTCATTTTATTAATGGAAGTAATGACGCCATCGCTGCTGGCTGTGTAAACGGCCGATCCATGCACAGCCGGATTCATTTTCAGGTAATCGCTGCCAGTGGCCCCATATCCAACCTTGGCTGACCAGAGTAATCTTGGCGCTATTTCCGGAGTGTAATTCGTGAGTGGTGTGGGTGCTGGTGTATTATCTTTTTCAAAAAAGCCGGCACAGGCTGAAAGTAAAAAAGTGGAAATAACACATGCTGCAAAAATCTTGCTATTTTTGGATATCAGGTTACTCATAATTGAAAACTCAGTAAAATGCTTATGTTGTTAGATTATCGTATTTCATTCTCAGCACAGGGCGTATCACTTCAGCATTGGGCAATTCATCTAACGCTTGTTGATAGGACAGTCTGGCATTATTGGTATCTTTCATTGCTAGATAGGCATCTCCTTTAACTTCATCAATTAATCCAGCGAAGTTTTTATCTTCAACCCGTTTTAATTCATTGAGAGCGTCTTGAGGTTTTTGTTGTGCAATCATGATACGTGCCAGGCGTATGCGTGCAATTTGGCGCATGGAATGGATATTGCTATGGTCTATGACCCAATTGAGTTGTTTTTCGGCTTCAGGATAATCCTTGTTGATAACAGCTGTTCTAGCGAGCATGAAAGCTGCCATTTGGCCATAAGTTGTTTGTGGATAATGCTCGAATAGTTTTTTTGCTTGCACCAGTGTTGCGCTGCTATCATTTTGTGCGCGCATAGTCAGCATTTCATCATAAACGGCAGATGCGTGACTCAGTATTTTATATTGACGCTGTTGCCAGTAGCGCCAGCCAGAGATAGCTGCAGTCGCAATTAAGACTCCTGCGAGGATAACCAGGCTATATTGTTTAATCCAATTTTTAAGTATCTCTATCTGTTCTTGTTCAGTTATATATTCTGTCAAGGGGCGGTCCTCAGAAACTGTTCCTTTTAGGCAATGTATTAAATCAGATTTTTTTGAAAGAGGGAATCATCAAGATGAAAAAATCAGTGGTTCCCGCTGATCTTAGGGTTTGTTCAAAATCTCAAGAGCTTGCTGTCAACGGCTTGCCAAATTCGCTCCGATGGCACATCCTTGTGCCATCCCGCGCTCATCCATGGCGCTAGTCGCGAATGCGGCAAGCTGTTGACAGCAAGCTCTTGAGATTTTGAACAAACCCTTACTTCCTCGATATCTTTAGCTTGAGATATTCAGCCAGTTCATCTTGATAAAGAGATTGCTGAGGTAAATCTTCCCGTAAATTTTTAAGTGATATCGATTGTGTTTTCAATTCATGATCGCCAATGATAATAGCAAACGTGGCACCGCTTTTATCCGCTTTTTTAAACTGGTTTTTTAAACTGCCGCCGCCACAGTGCAGCATCACTCTCAGACCAGGAACTTTGGTACGCAAATAATTCGCGGTTTTTAATCCTGCTGCAAAAGAAGTGTCACTGTCTGTGATTAAGTAAACATGCAGATTGGAGCAGGTTTTATGATTTTTGTCGCTTTGCTGCATCATCAGAATGGTGCGTTCCATCCCAAAAGAAAAACCAACAGCAGGCGTCGGTTTACCGCCTAATTGCTGTACGAGGCCATCATATCTGCCGCCAGCACACACAGTACTTTGTGAACCCAGTTTGTCTGTTACCCATTCAAAAACAGTCTTGGTGTAATAATCCAATCCCCGCACTAAACAAGGATTGACTTCAAACTCAATACCGGCATGTTTTAAATAAGATTGGAGTTTTTCAAGATGCTCTAACGATTCCTGATCCAAATGGTCCATTAATTTAGGCGCTTTGGCGATTAACTCTTTCATGGCCGGATTTTTGCTGTCAAGAATGCGCAGTGGATTTTTGTGGAGACGATGATGGCTTTCTTCATCCAGACTGGTTTTGTGAGCAGTTAGGTAAGCAATTAAAATTTTACGATATTCAATGCGTGATTGCGGTGTGCCTAACGAATTCAATTGCAACTTTGCAAAAGATTTAATACCGAGTTTATCCAAGATAGCAGCGGACATCGCAATTAATTCTGCATCAATATCAGGACTAGCTATGCCAAATACTTCAGCGGAAAATTGATTGAATTGTCTGTAGCGTCCTTTCTGTGGGCGCTCATGACGGAAAAATGGGCCCGTATACCATAAACGTTGAATTTGATTATGCAGAAGACCATGTTCTAATGCTGCACGGACGCAGCAGGCAGTTCCTTCAGGACGTAATGTTAAGCTTTCTTCGTTGCGGTCGAGAAAAGTATACATTTCTTTTTCGACGATATCAGTGACTTCACCAATAGAACGTTTAAATAATTCGGTCTTTTCCACAATAGGAAAACGGATTTCTTGATAACCATGTCCTAATAAAACTTTTCTAAATGTATTTTCTGCGGATAACCAAAGATAAGTTTCTGGTGGAAGAATGTCATTCATTCCTCGTACGGCTTGAATCATGTCAGTCACATTCATCTCCTCTAAAAGGTTTTTGCTAACCTTATGTTAATACTGGTTATTATTGGCCGCTTGTGCCATATGCTTGGTAGTAATAAGGAGGAGTGCTATTACCATAAGAAGTATTATAATCAGCATTATCATTATTATTGACCGGATTTTTTTTGGCATGACGGTATTTGCGGTATTTTTTCTTGTAAGTGAATTGTCCTATAGGCGTTGATTTGTCTGTTAAATTAAACTTTGTGTCTGCTGCTTGATTAATATAGGCGTCCAACTGATTTGCTATGGCATATAAGGAATAAGATTTATATTTCATCATCAATATATGGTTGAAATCCGGTGAGGGTGTCTCAACGATTACAGGTGCGAAAGCTGCCGGTTCTTGTGAGGGAGAAATTTTGGCAGGTTCTTTTGCATTAGCAGCCATGGTGTGTATCGTATGATTGTACCACCAGGTAGTGCTCAGTGTGATAGCCGAAATGGCAAGGGTGAGCAGAATGATTAACCGCATTGTTTTGTTGATCTTAAATTTGCTGGCCAGTTTGAGAATATCGTTAAAGTTTAAGTTATTGGAAGTCATACTCTGCATTTTATTGATGCGTGTGCTAGCTATTGCATAAGATAGCGGTTGTGTTGCATAAAGACGCATGCTGGCAGCAAGAATAATTAAAAACAGGGCAAGATAGGTTAGCCAATGAATCGTGTGGTTTTCCGTTACTATATTGGTTATTGCAGTTTTATCGCCGGGATTAAATGGGAAAATTGATTTGGACAATGCAGTAGTAGATGTTGGATTAGATGTTGTTGATAATTCTACAGACGATGAAGTATTGTTTATTGTTTTTACATCATGGTTTTGGGCGGATGTTGCAGTTACCTCTGTTGTTACAGTGCTTGCTGCATTATCTTCAGCATTTGGAGGTGTTTGTGAATCGGGATTTTCCGCATTTGGCAAAGCGGCATTCGTATTGTCAGCTGCAGGAGGAGCAGTGGTATTTTCTGCCTGAGTCTGTCTGTTTGCTTGTGCTGGCTGTGCTGTGGCTTCTGAAGGAGCAGCGATAGATTTTTGGGTGATAGATAAATCATTATGCGTGCTAACGTCAAATTTATGTGTATGCCACCATATACCCACTAAACCAATCAATGTGATTCCTAAAAGATAAGTAGATAATTGCATGAAAAAATTGCCAATGTTGATTGGCATGGATCGTTTGGTAGAAGCGATTGGCCCCGAAGCTGTCACGTGAGCAATGGCAGATACGGAAGCTTGTTCGCTTCCTGCGGCTTCAGGCTGGGGTTTGAGTAATTCGAGTGCGTCACTTAATTCTTTCTCGGGTATTTCCATTAATTTACTGTAATTGCGGATATATCCCCGAATGAAGGTAAGAGGCAAATTGGTATTGAATTCGCCATTCTCAAGCATAGTGATGACTTGCTCATGCAGCCGTAATTGCGAGGCTACTTCTTTGCGATCCATGCCAAGCGCTTCGCGAGCAGACTTCAAGCGTACTCCAAAATGAGCGTGCTTATAGTTGTTCATGTTCGTCGGTAGTGTCTGGTTTATCATAGAACGTCGCTGTCCTTTTTTAATACACTGCTCAGTATACTAATGCAGGAGGTCTGCCACTTGAGCTCATTATTAAATTGTATGACGTTCAAGCACTATCGCCAACGACTTTCTTCTCTTTCTGCTTTATAGATTGCAAATATCGTTCGTGGCGGCGGGTCCGGTCTTTTACTTGCCCGACTAATTGTCCGCATGCGGCATCAATATCATCTCCACGAGTCCGTCTCACTGTCGTATTTAAGCCTGCTTTCATCAGAATATCGCGAAATCGGGCAATCGTATCAGCGTCAGAACGTTGATATGGTGTATTGGGAAAAGGATTAAATGGAATGAGATTCATTTTTGCCCGCACGCCATTGAGCAGCTTGATTAATTGACGCGCATGTTCAGGCGTGTCATTTACACCATCGAGCATGACATATTCCATCGTGATGGAGCGCCTATTGTCATCTTTGAAATATTCTCGACAGACAGTCATTAATTCTTTTAACGGGTATTTCTTGTTAAGCGGCACTATTTTATTGCGCAATTCATCATTAGGAGCGTGTAATGATACAGCGAGAGCCACATCAGTTGCTTCACGCAATTGATACATGGCAGGTATCACCCCGGCAGTACTGACAGTGACACGTCGTTTGGATAACCCGTAAGCAAAATCATCTAGCATGAGATAAAGAGCAGGGATGACATTATCAAAATTGAGTAAAGGTTCGCCCATTCCCATCATGACAACATTGGTGACGGAATGATCATGAATGCCATTCGTCTTGGATAACTTGCGTACCGCTATCCATAATTGACTGATGATTTCTGCTGTACTCAAATTGCGATTAAAACCTTGTTTGCCGGTGGAACAAAAATCACAATTTAATATGCAGCCTACTTGTGACGAAATGCATAATGTACCGCGAGTTTTTTCTGGAATGAAAACTGTTTCAATGCAATTGCCATCGTTTAAACGCAATAGCCATTTGTGAGTACCATCAGAAGCGGCTTTTTCGAATATCACTTGCGGCAACGATATTTCTGCAGTTTCAGTCAGTGTTTGCCGCAAATTTTTACTGAGGTTCGTCATCAGTTGAAAATCTTGGACACCGTTAAAATGTATCCATTTTAATACTTGATCTGCACGATAAGGTTTTTCACCGACACTGACAAAAAAATCTTGCATGGCTTTTTTATCAAGACCTAATAAGTTGATTTTGCTGGTCGGCGACAGTATCGTCATTTAGGCAAGCTCGCTTTCAGCAACATAAGCACACATTTCTTCTGGTTTAAAGAAGAAAGCAATTTCCTGTTTTGCCGTTTCTGGCGCATCTGAACCATGCACAGCATTGTGATCGATAGAGTCAGCAAAATCAGCGCGGATAGTGCCGGCAGCAGCATCTTTAGGATTGGTAGCGCCCATGATCTGGCGATTTTTCGCAATCGCATCTTCACCTTCAAGTACTTGTACCAGTACTGGGCCTGAGCTCATGAAGCTGACGAGAGCAGGGAAGAAAGGACGCTCTTTATGAACAGCATAAAATTCTTCAGCTTGTTTTTGAGATAAATGCATCATTTTAGCGGCAGCAATGCGTAACCCGCCCTTTTCAAAGCGGCTGATGATTTCACCGATAACATTCTTAGAGACAGCATCCGGTTTGACGATGGAGAGTGTTTTTTCGACGGTCATATTATTATCCTCAGTAACGTGATGTTAATTTTTCAAGGGCGACATTATACCTAACTTTTTATCTTATTGCGCCAAACTTGTGCTTTTTCTAGCAATTCTTTCTCATCAATTGTCATTAACTGACGGTTTTTTAACAATTGTTTGCCATTGACCCAGACATCAGTCACTTGATTGCGAGGTGTGGTATACACAATTTGAGACACAGGATGATAAATTGGCTGGGTTTCGATGTGGTTCATATCGACAGCAATAAAATCAGCAGCTTTTCCTGCTTCCAATGATCCAGTCAGATGATCTATGCCCAGCGCTTTTGCACCATTTAGCGTTGCCATTTTCAATGCATTAACGGCGGACAGTGCTTTTGGATCATTCGCTGTGACTTTGCCCAGAAAGGCAGCCGTACGCATTTCACCAAACATATCCAGATCGTTATTGCTGGCTGCGCCATCTGTACCCAATGCAACATTGATACCCAGCTTGCTTAATTGATCAACTGGACAAGAGCCGCTGACCAATTTCATGTTAGATTCCGGACAATGCACAATATTGGGTTTGGTTTGCTGCAGAATTTCCAAATCAGCATCATTGATTTGTGTCATGTGTATGGCGATTAAATCGGGGGTGACCATGCCAATTTCATGTAAACGCTGCAGCGGTCGTTTGCCAAATTGTGCCATAGATTGTTCAATTTCCGATGGTGCTTCTTGTAAATGGATGTTGGTTTTTAAGTGATAGTCATCCGCTAGTTTTTTTACTCGTTCCAATTGTTCAAGGGAAACAGTGTAGGTGGAGTGAGGAGCCAGGGTAGGAATAATTTTATCATTTTGTTTGTAGCGTTGATAAAAATTGATGGCTTTCGCGAAATATTCATCGGGTGTTTTTGCCCAGGCGGTAGGAACGCCAATAATGGTCATGCCAATGTGTGCACGCATACCAGCAAACTCTGCTGCTTGTGCTGTGGCATCCATAAAGAAATACATATCATTAAAACAGATGGTACCGCCGCGTATCATTTCAGCCATGGCAAGGAGAGAGCCATCATAAACGAGTTCATGGCTTACCCATTGACCTTCTGCAGGCCAAATATAATTGTTTAGCCAATCCATTAATTCTAAATCATCGGCAAGGCCGCGAAATAAATTCATTGCTAAATGCGTATGGCTATTTATAAATCCGGGCAGAACAGCATGAGAAGAGTAATGTTCTTCTCTATCAGCCTGATAGGTTTGTGCAGCAACTTGACTGGGGAGAATGGAAACAATTTTTTTATCTTTGATTGCTAAGGCATGGTTTTCCAGCACGCGATTATTTTCTTCGCAAGTGATAATCCAGTTTGCATGAATTAAGTGATTAATTTTTTCCATGGGAGGTCTCATTCTATAGGTAAAAGAATGGGCGTTATTTTAATGGATTTTTGGATTTTTAACAGTTTTACTTCTGTCTAAGGGTCTGTTCAAAAATCTCAAGAGCTTGCTGTAAACAGGTTGCCAAATTCGCTACGATGACACATCCTTGTGCTCGCCCATGGCGCTGTCGCTGCTTAAACAGAAAACCACGTGCTTCGGTTTATTCTGGGTTCGGGATTGAGCTTATATAATGCTCTGAATTCAGTTCCAATGAATTTAGAAGAATGTATTCTGGCTGCTAATTTAAATAATGCCAATGTTTCACCGTCCAGTACATCAGCATTAAAATTAACTAAAGTCTTGGTTTCTTGTTTTTTTGACCCTGGGGTTTTATCAGGAGTTATCCGCGATTGTAAATTTGTTAAAGCAGCAACTTTATCCTCTTTATTTTTTTTTGAGGCAAGGCCCGGTAATGAAAAAAATAGGCAGGGAATATAGACTAGATCTTTATTTAATTGCTTAATTTTATCCGCAATGGCTAAATTCAGGTATTTTACTTGGGCAGCACGATTGGTTATGAGGTTTTTATATTCTTTCCCCGTTGTATCGCACCCAATCATTTCTTCAGGGCGCATACTGTCTTTTAATTTTTCTAAATTTGTTTTCACTTGTTTTGTCCACGCTAGGTTTATTATTAGATGTTATCTATTGCATCTCCTTAAAGCTCTATAGCGTTCCAGTCTTTTTATTCGTGATGCGATAGTATGGTGTAATTTGCATAATATGTAACGGAGAGGGTGGGATTCGAACCCACGTGGGAGCAAAACTCCCCATCCGATTTCGAGTCGGCGCCGTTATGACCGCTTCGGTACCTCTCCTACAGCAGTGGAATTATACCGAGTTTGGTTTTTCTTTCTAGCGAAAATTACACTTCTAGGGGGGGCGGCCCTCCCCTTGGGAGAACCCCCACCGCGCAAGGTCAGCAGGAAGCGCTGTTTTGGTTTATCTATCCTTGCTATTTAACCCAGGCGGAATCACGCTGACATCTTCAACCGACACGGGGTATTGCTTGTCAGATACGGGATACGCACTATGAAAAGCGCTGGTTGCAACACCGGGTGGAACTTTTAAAGGTGGTATGGATTTAGCTGCTAAATAGGATTTATCGCGATTTTGCGTAAAAGTGGATTTAGAAAAAAAAGAACATCCTGCTAACACACTGGGTATTAACAAAGATAATACGAGGGTACGTAACGCTGAATTCATGTCATTTTACTCCTGCATTTTGCATGGCATCTTTTACCTCTTGATGGTACTGCTTGTCCAGAGGTAATAAAGGTAATCGTATACCTAATGATATTTTGCCCATGTGATTGAGAGCCCATTTCGCTGGAACGGGGTTGGGTTCCAGAAATAATTTCTCATGCAGCAGCTTGAGTTCCGAATTGATTTTTTCAGCCAATGTTGAATTGCCTTCCAATGCAGCTTTGCACATGTCATGCATTTTTAAGGGAGCAATATTGGCAGTGACTGAGATGACGCCCTTGGCACCGTGCAGCATCAATTCCAGTGCAGTTTCATCATCACCACTATAAACGGCAAAGTGCTGGGCGCAGCGGTTGATAATATCTTGTGCGCGTTCCAGTTTGCCAGTGGCTTCTTTAATACCAATGATGTTTTTGATTTTAGAAACGCGTTCTACCGTCTCGGGTAGCATATCGCAGCCCGTTCTGCCTGGTACGTTATATAGAATAATCGGTATGTCAGTGGTTTCAGCGATGGTCTTATAGTGCTGGTATAAACCATGTTGAGTGGGCTTATTGTAATAAGGTGTCACGACTAAACAGGCATCGGCGCCGGCACGTTTGGCATTTTCAGTTAATTTTATCGTGCTGCGGGTGGAGTTGGTTCCTGTGCCGGCAATGACAGGGAGGCGGCCAGCTGCTTGTTTGGTGACAAAAGAAACTAATTCAAATTGCTCATCGGGGTCTAAGGTGGCAGATTCACCGGTAGTGCCCACAACAATAATGGCGTCTGTTTTGGATTCAATATGCCATTCCACTAAGTCATGCAGGGCATTTTTGTCAATAGATCCATCGTTATGCATAGGGGTGATAATGGCGACCATACTTCCTTTAAACATGTGCGTTCTCCTGCAGGCTAAGTGAAATGGTTGAAGTTTTTATAGTCTATGGACAATTAATTGTCTATATTTTTTTGTAATATCTCCATATATACTTAGCGTTTTTATCAATTTCGGGTAAGAAGTGTTATGAAACTGTCTATGGTTGCTGATTCGTTATGGGGAAATAAAGCCAGAATCAGCTATTTATTCATCGCTACGGTTATATTGCTATTCACGTTCCTCGGCGGGCGGGAAATCTGGACCCAAGAACACCGCTGGGCTGATATCGTTTCTGGCATGTTTTTCCGTCATGATTTTTTACATCCTTATCTGGGTAGTACGGATTATTACGATAAACCCTTGCTTTCTTACTGGCTGATTGTGTTGCTGGTTAAGGTGAATCAAGCATTAACGTTATGGACATTAAGATTGCCTTCTGCGTTCGCTGGACTATTGACGATTTGGTCTGTTTATAAGTTAGGAAGCAAGCTGCAAGACAAACAATTGGGTTTGTTATCGGGCTGGCTGCTGCTGACAACGTTTTATTTCGTGTTCTGGTCGCGCACGAGTAGTGCAGATATGCTTAATCTTGCTGGAACCCTGTTTGCAGTGTCCTGGTATTACGACAAACGTGACCATGCGAGTCTGTTTGATTATGCCATTTTCTTTTCCATTCTGGCTTTAACATCATTATGTAAAGGTTTGGTCGGTGCCATTGTGCCTATGATTGCTGTATTCGTGGATATGATATTACAGAAATCATGGAAGCAGCATTTGCGCCCAGTGTTATTTCTCGCAGTGATACCGGCGGTTGTGATTTATATCATACCTTTTATAGCTTCCAGTTATATTGGCGGTCGTTCATACGAGCAAAATGGTTTGTATCTCGTGTACCGTGAAAATATTCTCCGTTATTTTCAACCTTTCGATCATCAAGGCCCTATTTATACTTATCTGGTTTATCTGCCTGTTTACTTATTACCTTGGGCATTTTTCTTTGTTCCGGCATTATTTTCTATCAAATCACGCTGGAAAACCCTGTCGCTTAATATGAAATGGAATGCTTGGACATTACTCGCTTTATTTATATTTTTTACTCTGAGTGGATCGCGCCGCAGTTATTATGTGCTGCCTATAGTGCCGTTTGCGATTTTATTGACAGCCGATTGGATTTTGTCAGGCTCGTTTGCATTGGCGAAGAAAAAAGGGTGGGCTGCAGGTGTGATAGTCATTTCATTTATTCTTTTGTTTGCGATCCAAGATTTATTCCCACAATGGTATTACTCGCGTTTTGGCACGGGCAGGTTTTCAGAATCACTGCAATCGGAAGTAACTAAAATCAAGCCATGGAACACATGGAATATTGTTGGTCTGGATGCAGACAGTAAATTTAATTTTTATTTGCAACTGCCGCCCGCTACCGTGATGTATCACATTAAAGGTAATGTGCGTAAACAAGATTATACGCAAGCACAGTTAATGAATTTGTGGCCGATATTGAAAAATAATCCTCAAAATACTATCTATCTTAGTCGTAAATTGTATGCCCCCATGTTAAGAAATATGCTTCCGAATCACAGAGAATTTATCTTGAGTTATTCCAATTTGCCCTTTGCAAGGAAACAGGATGTGGAAGTACCGATTGCATTTATTCCAAAATGATTTTTCGTTTGTCAAATTGCATTTTTGAAATAGCTTCTATAAGATGTTTGCTGGATTAATCCCAACAACATAGGAAGGAAAGTTACGTATGACTGAATCACTTTTACAGAAATTAGAAGAAAAAATGATGTTATTATTAACGGAAATCGAAGATGCACGCAAACAAATTCAATCTTTGATTCAAGAAAATTCTACTTTAAAAACCGAACGAAAATCAATTGAAGAAAAGTTATCAGATTTAAATGCTTTACTGGATACGATTAACACTGCAGATATCATGAATAATGTTGTGACACCAGCATTGAAGCCTGTTTTAGTGCAGCAGGGGTAGTGGCTTTTTATTTTTATGCTCGTGCCGCTCGCGCTTTCCAACATTGCAACTGATCAGCGGTTCCAATGTTGGATGTGTCACTCTTCAATCTTTTTAGCCTCGCAATAAATCGTTCCCTGCATCACTTTTACTATCAATTCATCGCCCGGCTTCACTTTATTAGCAACACGTACAACATGATGGTCTTTCGTTGTTGCTATGGCATAGCCACGTTGCAAAGTAGCTAACGGGCTGAGTGCATCCAGTCTCGCGGCTGCATTGGCTAGCATGGTTTGTTTTCGGATTAATTGCGCAGACATGCAAGCAGATAGTTGTTGCTGATTGAAATTCATCTGATTTAGCAATCGTTGAATCTTATGTTCAGGTGTGAATCGATACAGTTTTGCTTCCATTTCCTTTACTTTGTGTTGCAGTTTATTCAGTAAGCGGTTTTGTAATTGGAATAATGTGATTTCACAGAAATCCAATTTTTGCATTTTTTCATTCAATCGCCTTTTTGGATGTTGTTGATGTAAATGCTTTTGCATCCAAATGATATGTTGTTTGCTGCTGGATAATTTATTATGTACTAATCGCAGGATTTGCTGCTGCTGCCGATTTAGCGTTTGCAATAATTCATTCCAGTCTGGCGTAACCATTTCAGCAGCGGCCGATGGCGTGGCAGCACGTTTATCAGCAACATAATCTGCAATCGTAAAATCCACTTCATGCCCAACGCCGCTAATGACAGGGATGTTGCTTTGATAGATGGCGTGGGCGACGATTTCTTCATTAAACGGCCATAAATCTTCCAGGGAGCCGCCACCGCGCGCAACGATTAATACGTCACATTCATTGCGGCAATTAGCCGTTTGAATGGCTTTTACAATAGCAGGTGCTGCCGTTGCACCTTGTACTAGCGTGGGATAAATGATGACAGGCACGCAAGCATAACGTCGTTTTAAAACGGTAAGAATATCTCGAATGGCAGCACCTGTTGCAGAAGTGACGACACCAATTTGTTTGGGAAAGACAGGCAACGGTTTTTTGTGTGCCTCAGCAAATAATCCGGCAGCTTCCAGCTTTTGTTTGAGTAATTCATAAGCGCGGCGCAGCTTGCCTTCCCCTCGCTCTTCCATGTGATCAGCGATGAGTTGGTATTCACCGCGATTTGGATACAAGCTCACTTTGGCGCGTATTAATACATGTAAGCCGTCTTTAGGCAAAAATCCAAGGCTGCGTTGATTCCCGCGAAACAGGGCGCAGCGCACTTGTGCGGCGGCATCTTTTAATGAAAAATACCAATGGCCGGAATTAGGTGCAGCAAAATTGGAAATTTCACCTTCTACCCATACATATTGAAAACTTTCTTCCAGTATTAATCGCACCTCATTATTGAGGCGGCTTACGGTGTAAATGTTTTGTTGTTGTGTGTTAGTAAATCTCATATTGTTTTTACATCTCTCTCTTTAGCCAACGATAAATCACTTCTTGTTGTTCGGGTTCCATCAATGCTGGCGCATGACCAGCATGGGGAACTTCTAATACTTCCACATTGGAATGTGTCGCTTTCATTTTTTTGATAATATCGGGCAATAATAAATCTGATCTTGCACCATGTATGACAAGCACAGGACAAGTGATTTTATGCCAGAATTTCCATAAATCAATATCAAACAAGGTTCCTTCTAATGCTTTATGCGGATTGAGCAGTAAATTCCAGGCAATTTTGCTTTTTGTTGGTGCTCGTTTGATGCCTTGATCCAGTTTGGTAGTGAATTTTCCTGGCGCAATTTCGCGTAAACTGTTTTCTGTAAATGTTTGCCATTGTTCTTCACTCATTTTTCCGAAATCGGCATAGATAACCTGAAAATAGCGTTTTGCTTCTTCTATGCTGGAAAACTCAGGATCGTTGCCAGCATATTTTGATAGACGTGTTACTGCTTTGACGGGTATTTGCGGGCCAACGTCATTCATGACCAAGCGTCGTATCGGAGAATTCGGCAAGGAAGCGACTATCATGCCGATTAATCCACCCATAGATGTGCCTATCCAGTCAACTTGCCTGGCTTGGGTACGTGCAATCATGGCATTCATGTCAGCAAGATATTGTTCATACGTATAATGAAGCGGATTGCGCAGCCAGTCACTGTCTCCTCTGCCGACTATATCCGGACAAAATATATGATTGCCGCGTTGGGCAAGATAATCTGCCAGCCAATCAAAATCACGGCCATTTCGGGTCAAGCCGTGGACGCAGATAACAGGTGGTTTGGTTTGATCGGGGGTTCCCCATTCTGTATAAGCAATTTTATGAAATCCATCTTCTGATACGCCCAGTAAATAGTCCTTTTTCATGAAAAAGTCCTGTTAGTCAACAAAAAAATGTGTATAATGAGCCGTTAATTTTAACCTGCAAATACTTCATAGCAATCTATAGTAGGGGAATTAACATGATCCGCCTAGCACAAAACGAATTAGCCTTAACGTTTGATGATGTCTTGCTCTTGCCCGGTGAATCCGCAGTCTTACCTAAAGATGTTGATCTCAAGACCAGGTTGACCAGTCATATTACCCTGAATATCCCTTTACTTTCATCAGCTATGGATACGGTGACTGAAGCGCGCTTGGCCATTGCATTGGCTCAGGAAGGCGGTTTGGGCATTATCCATAAAAACATGTCTATTGATGATCAGGCAGCTCAAGTACGTAAAGTGAAACGATTTGAAAGCGGTATTGTTAAAGATCCTATTACCATCTTATCCCAAACAACGGTCAGAGAAGTGATGGAATTGAATAAAAAATTCAATTTTCATGCGTTTCCTGTTGTGGGTCAGGATAATCAAGTGGTAGGTATTGTGACTAGCCGGGATTTACGCTTTGAAATCAATCTCGATCAACCTGTCGCGAATCTCATGACACCGAAAGATCGTTTGGTGACAGTGAAAGAATCAGCCAACCGTGAGTTAGTCAAAAAATTATTGCATAAACACCGTATCGAAAAAGTGTTAGTGGTGAATGATCATTTTCAATTGCAAGGCATGATTACAGTCAAAGATATTTTGAAAGAACAGGCAAAACCCAATGCGTGTAAAGATAATCAAGGCCAATTACGTGTAGGTGCAGCAGTGGGAACGGGTGCAGATACGGATGAAAGAATAGATGCATTAGTCGCTGCCGGTGTGGATATTTTAGTGGTTGATACAGCGCATGGACATTCCAGAAATGTCATTGAGCGCGTTCGTTGGGTCAAAAAACAGTATCCTGATGTTGCTGTCATAGGCGGCAATATTGCGACAAAAGAAGCAGCAAAAGCATTGGCAGATGCCGGTGCTGATGCCGTGAAAGTGGGTATTGGCCCAGGTTCGATTTGTACCACAAGAATTGTGACCGGTGTGGGTGTTCCGCAAATCACAGCTATTTCTAATGTCAGTGAAGCATTAAAAGGATCGAATGTTGGGATTATTGCAGATGGCGGTATTCGCTATTCTGGCGATGTCTGCAAGGCATTAGCTGCGGGTGCATCGGCTGTCATGATAGGTGGATTATTTGCTGGTACGGAAGAAGCACCCGGTGAAGTTGAGCTTTATCATGGCCGTTCGTATAAAGCGTATCGGGGTATGGGATCATTGGGTGCAATGTCTCAACGTCATGGTTCCAGTGACAGGTATTTCCAGGAAAATTCATCTGAAGTCGGTAAATTAGTGCCGGAAGGCATTGAAGGCCGTGTTCCTTACAAGGGAAGTATGGTGAGTATTATTAATCAACTGATGGGTGGTTTGCGTTCTGGTATGGGTTATACCGGTTGCGTAGATCTTCATGAATTACATACCAAGCCGCATTTTGTACGCGTTACACCTTCTGGTGTCCGTGAAAGCCATGTACATGATGTACAAATTACAAAAGAAGCGCCTAATTATCACGTAGATGATAAGTATTTATAAAGAAGGTCATAATGAACATACAGGCACAAAAAATTTTAATACTGGATTTTGGTTCGCAATACACACAGCTCATTGCCAGACGTATTCGTGAAATGGGTGTGTATTGTGAGATACATCCTTATTCCCTGTCTGATAACGATATCAGTGAATTTGCACCTGCAGGATTGATTCTTTCCGGTGGGCCCGAGAGTGTGACGGAGTCTTTTACTCCGAGGGCACCTGAATTAACTTTTGCATTAGGCATTCCGGTATTAGGCATTTGTTATGGTATGCAAACCATGGCTCTGCAATTAGGCGGTAAAGTGGAACCCGGTGAAAAACGTGAATTTGGATTTGCTCAAGTCGCTATTCGTGAGGCATCCCATTTGTTTGAAGGAATTGAAGATCATTTAACAAATGATGGTTTGTCTTTGCTGGATGTATGGATGAGTCATGGCGACCAAGTGAGTGCATTGCCGACACAATTCAAAACCATAGCCAGTACCAGCAATTGTTCGATTGCTGGTATGGCTGATGAAGAACGCCGGTTTTATGGATTGCAATTTCATCCTGAAGTGTCACATACCCGTCAGGGTTTGCGTATTCTTGAGCGTTTTATCCTAGATATTTGTGAATGCAAATCTCATTGGACGTCAAAAAATATTATTCAAGAACAAGTAGAGAAGATACGCCAAACAGTAGGAAATCAAGGCGTCATGCTTGGCTTGTCTGGCGGTGTGGATTCTTCTGTTGCTGCTGTTTTATTGCATAAAGCGATAGGTGATCAATTAACGTGTGTGTTTGTTGACACGGGATTACTGAGACTGAATGAAGTCGACGAAATTAAATCCGTATTTGAAAAACATTTTGGGATTAAATTAATTTGTGTCAATGCGCAAGATGAATTTTATCATGCGTTAGCCAATGAAAATGATCCAGAAACAAAACGCAAAATTATCGGTAAAAAATTTATTGATGTGTTTGATGAGCAGGCAGCGCAACTTTACAATATTCAATTTCTTGCACAAGGTACCATTTATTCTGACGTGATTGAATCGGCAGCCGTAAAAACCGGCGGCGCACATGTGATTAAATCACATCATAACGTCGGTGGTTTGCCAGAAAATATGAAGCTCAAATTGGTTGAGCCATTACGTGAATTATTCAAAGATGAAGTGCGTAAAATGGGTATTGAATTAGGTTTGCCTTTTGAGTTGGTTTATCGTCATCCCTTTCCTGGGCCTGGTTTAGGTGTCAGGATTTTAGGTGAAGTGAAAAAAGAATACATAGAAAAGCTGAAACTGGCTGATGCTATTTTGATAGACGAATTATATAAAGCGGATCTTTATTATAAAGTCAGTCAGGCATTTGCCGTGTTTTTGCCTATTAAATCAGTGGGGGTGATTGGTGATGCGCGTCATTACGATCATGTCATTGCCATTCGTATTGTTGAAACCATTGACTTTATGACAGCGCATTGGGCAAAAATGCCTTATGAATTTCTGGAAATCGTTTCCAATCGCATTATCAATGAAGTGCCTGGCATATCACGTGTTACCTATGATATTTCCAGTAAGCCGCCGGCAACCATAGAGTGGGAGTAATGGCTTTTTCTTCTCGCGATCACTATTGGATGCAAAAAGCGCTGGCACTGGCTGAGCAGGCAAAACATGCCGGTGAAGTTCCAGTGGGTGCGGTGCTTGTGCATCATGATGAAGTGCTTGCTGAGGGATATAATTGTCCTATTGCCACTCACGATCCAACTGCACATGCTGAAATGGTGGCGCTGCGCAAAGGCGCGGACATCATAAAAAATTATCGTCTTGTTGATGCGACATTATATGTGTCTCTTGAGCCTTGCATGATGTGTGCAGGGGCGATTGTTCATGCGCGTATCAAACGATTGGTTTACGGCGCTGCTGATCCCAGGGCAGGGGCGGTACACAGTATGTCTCAGTGTCTGGATCACGCATTTTTAAATCATCGCGTTGAATACGCAGGTGGTTTGTTGGCGTATGAATGCGGATCGATTTTGAGCCAGTTTTTTAAGGAAAGACGTTAAGTTAAGCAGCGGTTCCCGCTAACCTTATGCGATGGGGTGTATCTATGTAAAATGTGGTATTCTGAATATCAGTTAGGTCTAATTGTCAACGACATATCTACCCTATGATGGAACCTAAAACGATAAGGTCTTATTCAAGGTGTATATCCTTCTGCACAGCAGGCAGTTATGATATTTTAAGTCTTGCAAATTACTTCAGAAAAAAAGGATATTTCACACGATTGCTGCGCGATGTGCTGCATGTGACAAATATCAAGCGGCCTGGTGACATTTTCTTTTTTAATCACGGTTGTTTTGTTTGCTGGGGATTCAAAAAGAAATTCGAAGATAAAATACTGGAAGTGGCGCACGAATTTTCTATTAATCGTTCTCTGCATGTTGAGACAGATCATTTTTATTATCAATATGGGCAAGAAACCACAATAGATTCTCATGAAAAGCTGAGATTGGATATTATTACGCTTGGCTCAGAAGATTCACAAATCAAACTCGCCATATCATATGGTTTAGCACAATCAATCAAACTGGAAGCATTTGAAGATGCTATACAGTTAGCCATAAAAACGAATGGTACATTGCCAGAAGAAATCGCTACCAGAGGTTCTATTTCATTATCACGACGCGCGATATTTAAACGGATAGGCGAAATTTTTATTGCCAGAAGTTCCATTAATTTGAATATCGAATATCTGGATGTGCCGGAATTTTTTTGGCGTAATCCAAATTTGGAACCTTATTACATCATGACAAAAAAATATCTGGATATACCCAGTCGTGTGATGGCATTGAATCAAAAGCTGGATGTGTTACAAGAATTACTGGATATATTAAATAGTCAAGTTCAACACAGGCATTCCAGTTTGTTGGAAAGCATTATTATTATATTGATTATTGTTGAAATCCTGGTGAGTTTATTTCAATTGCATATAGTATAAAAATAAATTGAAGCTTAATTTAATAACCCGCTTCTCACTCTTGAAACACTTCGGGTATATAATCAGTCACTTGGATGAGTGTGCGCCAAGTTTGAACCAGCTCAGAAAGCATTAATTATAATCTATAATTATCCATTACAACTAAACTATCTAAACTATAATAATAATATAAGTAACTATTCGGCACCTATGGAAAAGTTCAAAAATTGTCGTTGCGACTGCGAGCAAAGCGAAGCAGGAAGCAATCCAGAAAGCATATTAAATTAACAGTATTTTCTGGATTGCTTCGTCGCTGCGCTCCTCGCAACGACAAATTTCTTTTTTACCTATCGTGCTGAATAGTTACTAATATAAAAAAATAAAAATAATATAAATTAAGAGGAGCTCCCAAAAAATGTTTGAGCATCCTACATTTCGCACCTCCAGTTACACATCAAACTACACTGAGCAAGACAGAATAAGCGGTGTACCGGTAGATTTTGTTTTATTTATTGGAAAGGATGAACCTCCTTCTACGTTTCATGCAGACTTTCATAAAAAAATAATAGCACATTGTGAATCCAGGAAGCCTCCGATCAAATACATGGTCTTTGGCAACGGTGTAACGGGCGTGGATCTGGATGATATCGCCAAACTCCCTAAAGTAGTAAACAATATGGCAATATTTGGACATGGCAATTCTGGCTATGCAGGACATACCATGTCGCTCACTGAAGATGTATCCAGTTATACACACGAGATAGTCAAAAAAGTGCAAGAGCAAACAGGCTGTGAAAATTACCTCATTGGTTCCTGTTATAGCGGAAAAATTATAGAGGATATAAAAAACAAAGAATCGAATTACCTTAAACCAGGAACCTGTGTGGTTACTCCCTCAGCTTCTGACGATGCATCAGTCATAAAAGACAATATAGATGTTGTACTTGACTACGTGAAAAGAATCAAACCTGGAAAACAAATCTCCATGATTGGATTTGTCAGAAACATATTCAAGACCATTCCTCAAACCATGAAAGTTGCATTTCAATTTCAAGATAAATTGGAAGATAAAACTTTTTTAAGAGGGGCCAGAGAAGGATGTGTTGATATTGAACGTTTTTGTCGATTGCAATCAGAGGAATTTAATATTTTTATAGGTAAACTTCTCAGGAAGGATAACGTTCCCGAAAGATTAATAAATGAATTAAAAAATGAAATTCCAGAATTCAATATTGAGGTTAACAAGAGCAAGAAGGAGGAGGATATAAAAAACCTGTTACCATTTGAAATGAGTGATAAACAAATTAGTGAATTCCAACTGCGTGCGTTTAGTAATTACATTCTTCTTGGCGATATAGATTTGCTAAATGAGTTGTTCCATAAAAACAAAGATCAATTAGGCTCATTTTTATTATCACAAATTCATATACATAATATAATAATAAATAAAAATCAATATACAAATCCCGAAAAAATGTTAGAATTTTTATTAAAATATACAAACATGACTTTTGCTTTTGGTTTTGAATTTGTCAACAAGCTTGATGATGCTTATCAGCATACTCCTCTGACTTTAGCACTAGAAAAAGAAGATTATAAGATTATAAAAATCTTGTTGGATAATGGCGCAGATTTATATTTATCTGATAAGAATGGCAACGTACCTGCAGTGATAATAAACCAGAAAATTAAACCTGAATATAAGTCCATTTTTCAAGTTCCCTTAAAAAAAGCAAAAGATAGGGCCCGTTGTGCAGAGATATATATTGCCAGTCTCAAAGATGAAAATTTGAAAGATCCTTTCAGCAAACAAGTTAATGAAATCCTTTCAAAGAAGGGAAATTTTGAAAACACCTGTGAAAAAGAGGCAGACAAGAATTTTTATGAGGGTAAAACCAATGTGCCAAAAAACAAGACTGTTTTGGATGCCTGTCAAGAGTTTTTGAAAATAGCGGACCAGTTTGTTCCTGAAGAAGTGTTGAAATATGCTATCGACAGCAATCAAACTGGTTTAGTTCGAGATTTATTGAATAACTATTTTAAAATTACTACGCTTGGGGATGCTATACAGAAAAATGATCCCGAAATTGTCAAAGCTCATTTATATCTTCTAAAAAATAGTGAAAATAATATGATATCGGATAACAACAGTATGGTTGACATGCTTGAACAGGCAATGAAAATAGGGCATTTTGAAGCGGCCACAGAAATTCTGAATAGCCGCACTTGGAGTTTTGATGAGAATAAAAGCCTTGTATTATTATTTTATACCATAATAAAAGGCGGTAACTTGAAATTATTCGACGATTTATTACCCAAAGAGTCGGCAATTCCTGAAGAATATCAATCAATCTTTTTATTTCGTGCAATAGAACTTGGCCACATTGATATTGCAAAAAAATTAATCCAGATGTATCCAGTTATTATCCATCAAGTTAATGAAGAGGGTAGAACACCGCTGCATATTGCTTTACTCTGTAGAAGATATGATCTCATAGATACATTCTGGAACGACTTTAGGCAAGACCTCAATACTATTGATACAAATGGCGATACAGCATTTCATTGCGCTGTTTTGTCTCACTGTAAATTCGAAGTAATCAAAAAAATGTTCTATCCTATCGATGAAATGAAAATGAAATATAACAAGGCAGGTATGACTCCATTTCATCTTGCTATTCAAAATAATTATCCGCACCTTGTCAAAACATTGATGAGTATGGAACCGGCCCTCATCAATAGTCCTTCTAAAAATGAAAAGAATGACACTCCCCTCGATCTGGCTGCGAAAAATGTTAAAAATAGTCCTACAGTATTCCGAATTTTATTAACAGCAGGTGCAAAAAATAATAATCCTCTCGATTTATCAAATATAAATTTGTCTAACACCAATTTGACCCATGTTTCTCTTGTAAAGGCTAATCTGAAAGGTGCTGATCTGAAAGGTGCTGATCTGAATGGCGTTGATCTGACAGACGCTAATCTGAGCGGCATAAAAAATTTACGTGTCCATAGCCTTATTAATGCGCAGTCTATAAGAGGTGTGACATTGGATACAGAATATCTGAAAAAACTTCCAAATGATTCTTTAACTCAATTAAAGGAAAAAATGGTAGAGGACTATAAAGAATACATCAAAACAGGCACCCCGACGTCAACGAGTATTGCTGATTTAGTGACACTGCTTACCAGTATTATCGATGATAATCAGCACCCTCTCAAATTAAGAAGAGTGGGGATATCAGAGTATGATAATACAGCATCTTCTGCCAGTGTCTTGAACTTCGGCAGGGAAAAATTAAAGAAATTATGGCAAAACAACCCAGGATTATATGGATCACTAGATGAGGAAACACAAAAAAAGATACAGGTAATTGAGAACAAAGATATATACTCAATTGAAGATACTATTAGAAATTTATCAAGTAGTATAATTTCATTTTTTGGTGTGAATAGTAGCAGTTTGCCTGCCGATAAACCAAAGGATCCTATAAAGACAGTTGGCCCCAAGAAACAATGATCATTCCTCAGCGGGAACCGCTGATGGCACATCCTTATGTCATCCCGCGCTCATCCATGGCGCACTAGTCGCGAATGTGGCAACCTGTTTACAGCAAGCTCTTGAGATGTTGAACAGGTTCTAAAGAGCTCACTCACTCATTTTTATAACGAGATACAGGGAAGCAATGAGGATAGTTGTCGCGGATAAATTCCAGAATTTTTTCTCTCACTTCAGCGCGTAAATCAGATAAATCATCTGCATTGGATGCGCTGACTTGCACGCGTAATTCAACGGTGTGATCGGTAAGATTGGCGACTTGAATTTTACCCGCTTTACGGTCCCAATATGGCGATGCAGATAAAGTGGAATCAAGATGTTCGCGTAATGGCTGGATAGGCATGAGATAATCCACATGAAAGACGATGCTGCTGCGTAAACCTTCGGGATCATGCGACCAATTTACATAATGTTTATCAATAAAATAATTAATAGGCACTATCATCCGACGTCTGTCACCCAGCTTCAAGGCCACATAAGTAAAAGTGATTTCTTCAATCATGCCGGCTTCATTTTCGATGACAACAATATCGCCAATTTTAATCGGTTGAGATAATGCAATTTGCAAACCGGAAAAGAGAGAGAATAAGGCTTTTTGTGCAGCGATGCCGACTATCGCAGTTAATAAGCCTGCTGATGCCAATAAACTGACGCCAATGTTTCTGACGCTGCTGAACGTCATGAGTACACCGGCTATGGTAATCAAGATAATGACAACCGTAGCAATATTTCGAATGATGTGTGTTTTGGTATAAAGCGCTTTTGCGCGGCTATCATCTTTTTTGGTGAGCCCTATCATTTGTTCGTAAATGACAGCTTCAATCGTATAAAGAATTTGTATGGCTATCCAGCCTATGGAACCAATAATAATGGTATTGATTACCTTGTTAGCGATGATGAGATAATATTTGCTGGGCCCAATTAACGTAATAATGATATTTAATATGGCAAGCGTGAAGAGGATGCGCAAACTTTTTCTGACACTGGTCAGAATGAGTGAAGCAACGCGGTGCTTTTCAAATAATTTTTTTTCAATTCGTCTGAAGAACAAGACAATAAATTTATAAATAAAAGTCAGGAGGCCAAGAGCGATACAGATATCGCCTATCTTATCGGTGAACTCAAACCAATCTTTGTATTCAGTGATAGGGAAAAGATTATCGACATAAGCCAGGGCAATGAGAGTGATGCCGAACAGCAAGTAAATGGTTGGCAACTTGGCTGCGCGAAAAGTCATGCTTTTGATATAATCGGTTTTTGTTCTGTCCAGGATCATCTCTTATCTATCCATGTTAAGTTATATCGAGTGATATCATGCCAAGACTATCCACTTGTTGCAATTCATAAAGTAGTGATATATTTTGAATATTTTAGCATACCATTCTTTTAGCCTGTAAGGACGTGACATGACAAGACGGATTCGAGCACTTCTACTACTCTGTTTGTTAAATGCTCCTTTCTTTACCTCTCAAGCGTGGGCTATGGATAACGTCTACGATGGTGCTTTTTATCTCAATGCTGGCGTAGGCCGCTCATTTTATATGATGGATAGTGATAATTACATTAATCCGGGTACAAACTGGCCAGCTGATCATTATTACAAAAATTCTATTCACGACGGCAGTTTTGTGGACGTGACTTTTGGGTATGCTTGGACACGGTATTGTGAATGGTTCCCTGCATTAATGGCGGGTTTGAATTATACTTATGCATTCCAGGGCAAGGTCAGCGGCTACATCAATCAATATAATCTGAGTCAATTTCAAAATTATACGTATTCATACGATTTTTCACGACAATCACTGATGCTGGTTTTAAAAGCCGATATTTACCGCATTGATTCTGGTGTGATGCCTTATTTTATCATTGGCGGCGGCCAATCATTGAATAAAGGCAGTAGTTATCGCGAACAACCACTTGGCGGAGTCACACCCAGAGTTAGCCCTGGGTATAGTACAGCATCGCATACCGCGTGGGCTTATATGGTGGGCGCAGGTATCGATTATGCATTCAGAGACGATATCTGGGTAGGTCTGGAATATACTTATGGTGATTTTGGAACAGTCCGAACCGGAAATGGAGATCCAACACCATCATTAACTGGCATGAATTACTCAGGCCAACATTTGTCAAATACAATGAGAGCAAATTCAATCGCATTAAACTTCACCTACTTAATAAATTGTATCTAGGGAGAGATAGTTATGAAGTGGCTTCGTTATTGCGTGGCAATGTTGTCGTTCATTTTATTCTCACCCGCGTCTCATGCAGGCCAGGATCCAATAGGGTGGAGTGTGACTGGTGTGATACCGGCACAAAGTGTCGCAAATCTATTATATCCCACACCAGTAGTTTATACCTTTATCAATAACATGCCATTTCCTATGGTCACACCTCTTTATATCAAAATAGAAGCGTCACCTGCTGCTGAATTTCCAATGTTACCACCAGGCCCGGGTGGGGATAATTGTTCGGGTAAATTGCTGACTGCCGCTGGTACCTCTCCTGCCACCAATACTTGTACGGTGACAATAGGATTCGCCCCTGCTTCAATAGGAACAAAAACACTACAGGTTTTCGAAGAATATGGAAGAAATGTTGTACCATTACCAAAGTTAACATCCAACACAACCTCTGGACCAAATCCATTATTAACGGCGACGGTTACAATACCATTGCCAGCATCAATGGCTGCTGGCTCATCTGCACCATTCCAGTTTACATATCAAAATAATAATAATGGAACAGTGCAAAATGTCGTATCACCCACAACAAATATAACGATCAATCCTAATCCGGGTGGAAGCGGTTCATTATCAGCCTTGAGTACTACATGTACGGCTCCTACCAACCTTGCACCTGGCGCATCGTGTGTTGTGAAGGGAACATTTACCGCTGGCATTCAGGGTAATTATACAGTGAATGATTTTGTTTCTTTCACGGGAAGTTCTGGTGCGACGGTAACGGCTTCACTCAGTACCTCAACCAATGTACCCATAGCAGGTGCGGTGACAACACCGTTACCAAATAGCATGGGTGCTGGTGAGCAACAACCTGTTTTATTCACGTTTACAAATGGTAGTACGCAAGCAATTACTCCCAGCTCAGTAACATTTTCACCGACTGGAGGTACTGCTGCTCTCGCTACGCCAACGTCTGATACCTGTAGCGGGCAATCTATCCCGGCAGGGGGATCATGTACTGTCAGTATTATATTCAGCACCCTCACTCCTCAGGCTTATTCGGTTTTCGCTACACTGACGTACCCTGGTGGTTCAGTTAATACACCTGTTACACCTAGTACGCCTCAAGTAAGTGCTGTGCATGTTACTGGTATGGTAACAAATGCGTTGCCAACCACCATGAATAACGGTGATGTTTCACACATTGTGTTTACCTATACTAATCCTGATAATGGGCTGATATATGGCGTTACTGCGCCTTCTCACGTGGACGTTGGCGGTACGTTTGTACCTGATACGCCTGCAGCAGGTACCTGTGGACAATCCTCCACCATTCCTGCCTTTGGAACATGTACTTATTCTGGTAATTTTACAGCAGGCCCATTAGGTCCTTATTCAGTCACTGCTACTTTTAACTATGCGGGTGGCTCGAATGTCGTTCCTGTGACGACAAGCGCGGTTTCGCCTTCTTTTATTGGTTCTGTCACACAAGCCTTGCCCTCCCCAACAATGGGTGCAGGTGAACAGCAGCCGTTTGCGTTTAGCTTTTTGAATACGACTGGCGCGCCGATAACTCCTACTAGTCTCAATATAACAACGACAGGCGGTACAGAGGTGCAGACTAATAATTGTAATCTTCCTGTTGCCGGAGGTGCCAGCTGTACCGTCACTGGAACGTTCAGCTCTGGCGTACCAAATGCGACAGCAGGAAGTTATAGTGTGACTGCAGTTTTAAATTTTCCGGGTGGGTCAACCGTCCCTGTGACAACCAGTTCCAGTGGTCCAATGCTTCTCGTACAAGGTATGATCACAAATGGATTTCCAGCTTACTCTCCTCCTAGTACGATGGGAACTGGGGAGCAGCATTCCGTTACGTTTACCTATATGAATACAGGTACGGGAACAGCGTATTTTGTTACTGATCCCAAGGGAAATACCAGTCTCATGCCTTCAACGAATGGAAGTTGTGTTGGCGGAGTGACTGGTACATGTGTAGCCGGAACACTTGCTGCAGGATCCAGCTGCACTGTGATATGTAATTTTGAAGCTTTTCAACCAGTAGATAGCTCTACAGTGACTTCTTTAATTTCCAGTACATTCACGTATGCAGGCGGTACGACAACACTTCTGGCAACGTCAGCTCCTACTTCTCGAAATGTCGTCGCTGGGGCATTGGTACCGTTTCCTACTGCTACAAAAAATACCTTGTCCTATCCTTTCACTATTACGTTTACCAATACTGGAACGTCGCCTGTCCTGGGGGGAACAACCAACCCCGTGCTGACCATTTCTCCGGGGCCTCAGACGGTTTTAACCAATCCTACTAATACTCCAGCAACGTCTCCTACGCCTTCGGCAAACTGTTCTGCTGGATCGCTTCCAGCAGGGCAATCGTGTTCAGTATCCGGAACGTATACACCAACAGTCGCCAGTACAACTTTCACCTTTAATGCTTTTTGGTCGTACGATGGCGGAACCGTTTCACAGCCGCAAGTGACATCCACTAACACCTTTGCTAGAAAGTTCACCATCAAAAACTACTGTAGCAAAGATGTCTGGTTCTCCTTTAATGGCGCACCCGTACGTAAGGGCTGTTCTGACAAGCATCCTTGCGACAAAGGCTCAGTCTGTAACAAAGAAGCTGATGGCGGCAAAGGTGTTTGCTATTGGGCAAACCCAATACCATCCAAAGGTGGTTTACACTTAGGCCCTATGACAGAGTTGAACCCAACCTCTGTTGAAGTGTTAGTTCCTGATCTTGATAAAAAGAACGCCACCATTTGGTCTGGCAGTATTGCAGGCCGTACCGGCTGCAAAGGCAGCAATTGTGAAACAGCCGATTGCAATAGTAACGGCGGTGATAAAGCGTGCCCTCCAGGCAATCCATTTACCTTGCCTGCGACGACTGCTGAATTTACCTTGAACCGTACCACGGAAGATAAATATTCCATACAAGCAAGTCATGGTGTGAATCTCTCCCTGTCGATTGGGCCGACAAACCCAGACAAGACGACACCGGCTTACAATGGAAATAATCCATACTATTGCGCAACACCAGGTAGTGCAGATGCATCCAGAATATTCAAATCCTGTTCATGGATGTTAAAACCACCTGCTTATCCAAACGCAAGCAGTGCCGTCAATTATGTCTGGGTCGCACCAGGCAAAGGCGGTGTCTGTTCTGCGAATGCTTGCCCAGGCAATGAAGTGTGTGGATTGAGCTTTAGCGGCGGTAAATTTGCTAAAGTGTGTGGTATACAAAAGGGATATTGGACAGCTAGCCAGGCTTGCTTGTTACATGCCGTCGATGCCAGCGCCTATTTCGATTGTAAAACGGCCATGACACAACAACCGGCAGGTGAAGCGTTACAAGCTTTGAATGCGTGCACGAATGGCACAGCGCAAACGCCAGCCGATCAGGCGCAGGCATGTGCTGGAGCGGGTAATAAAGAAATGGCTGCGATGGTGCAATGGATTAAATCCGCTTGCCCATCTGCCTCAGTTTTCAATGGTGATACTGCAAACAGCTTCGCATGTAAGACCAATGAACCTGAAACCAAGGAAAATGCCAAGTCAGAAACCAAGATGAATGTGACGGAATATACCATTGCATTCTGCCCCGAAATGGCGCCTGGAAGTCCATTCCGAAATATCAGAGGTACGACTTCTAATCCTTAACTCTGATTCATCCAATCGAATCCCTGTTGCGTGAAGCAATGGGGATTTTTTTTATCATTTCTGGAAAGATCCCGTTGTCACAGGAACAGATGATGAAATCATTTTTGGCGGCAATGCCAAAAAAGAAAACCATGAAAATGCTTGGCTATCCTGACAATGAAAAGAAAGATGAGGCAAGGATTCATTAATCATCATTCAGGTTTGGACATTCTTTAACTCAACTTTGATTGAATGTTAGTGTATACTCCTTTGACGCATTACTTTCGAGGATCACAATATGCTGCGTAATATTCTTTCAATCTTATTCATCTCACTCATCACATTTGGAATTTTCATACAGGATGCGGATGCAAAACGCTTTGGCGGCGGTAGAAGTTTTGGTGTTTCACGCTCAGCCAGCAGTTTTTCACGACCAACATCTGGTTTAGGACAAAATTATTCTCAATCACAACGTTTAAATCAAGCTGCTTCACCCATGAGCCGTTGGTTAGGGCCTTTGGCAGGGTTGGCGGTAGGTGGATTATTAGCTAGTCTATTTATGGGTCATGGTATCGGCAGTGGGATTCTTTCCTGGTTACTGGTTGGCGGTTTATTATTAGTTTTGATTACTCTCTTTCGTAATAGAATGCAGCCAAAGTCTTATTATAGACAAGAGAATTACAAACAAGATCATTACAGATCAGACAGTAATAGAAATCATTTTGCCAGAGAAGAAGCACCTACCAACTTTACGAATAATAACAGTCCATCTTATTCTGCTGCTGTTAATAATTATCCTTTGGGTTTTGATGCCGACGCATTTTTGCGTGATGCCAAATTGCAATTCATTCGATTGCAAGCAGCTTATGATCAAAAAAATCTGCAAGACATACGCGAGTTTACTTCACCTGAAGTATTTGCCGAAATTCAATTGCAGTTGCAAGAGCAAGGTATTGTAGAAAATAAAACCGATGTGATTTCACTGCAAGCTGAATTGCTGGATGCTGCAAATGAATCACAAATAATTTCTGGAACAGAAATGCAAGCGATGATTGCAAGCGTACGTTTCAATGGTTTAATACAAGAAAATCGCGATCAGCCAGCCGCATCGGTAAATGAAGTTTGGCATTTCAAAAAAGAAGTGGCCAGTTTGCGCTGGATGGTGACTGGAGTGCAACAGGCCTAAGGCTGGTAATAAAGTGTCAGTATTTAAGGAAGCATTAATAATTTTAGTTCAAAATATTCTCTGAGGTAAGCCTTGGAGAGTGTTTTCACCATGTTAAGAATCGAAAAAAATAAGTATGTTTCATTATTCCGCAGTGTGCTAACCAAGTATTTGAGTCCTGAACAAAATACTCGTGGATATGCATTAACACCATTAAGTCGTTGGCGCCATTCATTTCAAGATGACGAAACATTAACAAAAATCCTGCGTGAATTAAGTCATCTTGATGAGGACTCGGCCAAGGTGTATATTCAAAACTATCTCACTTCCGCTACTAAAAATAATCATTCGTTTGCTTGCTATTTCATAGATGAATTAGTCAAATCAGATGGGGATAACGCAGAATTATGGTATAGCTTCGATCCAAAGCCTATCGTATTTTACGATTGTTTAGAGAATACTACTCCTTATTTGTACCGCGGCATGCGTTTAACGAAATCAGAAGCGCTTGGCTTATATAAAAATGGTATACCTTGTAACTTGGCTGATTTAAGTATTTTAGCGTCTACACATACATGGAGTTTCGGTATATCAACCAGCAAGTCTTATGAATCTACTTTTGCTTATGCGGCTCCTATTATTACCGACTTGGAATCAAGTCGCGCTTTAATGCATGGAGAGGGATGGATTTTTGAAATTAATGCTCAGTTATTAAATAAAACAGCAATGATTGATATTAGTTTCACCAGTGCGAAGCGCAGTCAAAAGGAATGGGAAAGAAAGGAGTATGTTGCGTGGTTTGCTTCCACAATAGGCAGTGTTTTATGCAGCCAAGACAAGGAAGTGAATGTCATTGATGCAATCCCTCCGAATGCTATTCATCGTTTATTTAGAATTCACAGCGCATCCAGAAAAGTAATCAAAGTTTACGATAATGTAAAAACATTAGAAGATGATATTAAGGTTTCCCTCTCTCTCTGAGATTGGTTTGGCTTGCTGCAAGTTGTACCAATAAAAAAGCCCGCAGTTGCGGGCTTTTTCGTGATCGTAGGATGTTATTCTGTGCTGGAATTGCTTGAAGTGTCTTGTTCAGTTTTTTTTCCAGTTGGAATAGCAGCAGCGCTGATCTTGGCAGGCAGCTTTTCCTTAATGCGTGCTGCACGGCCGCTTAATTCACGCATATAGTAAAGTTTGGCGCGGCGTACATGTCCACGACGTTTTACTTCTACGGATTCCACCGCTGGGCTATAGGTTTGGAATACACGTTCAACGCCTACGCCATGTGAAATTTTACGTACGGTAAAAGCAGAGTGATAACCGCGATTGCGCTTGGCAATAACGACACCTTCAAATGACTGCAAGCGAGCGCGCTCACCTTCCTTCACTTTAACTTGGACGATAACAGTGTCACCCGGTTCAAACGCTGGCATAACCTTGGCGTTTTGCATAAATTCGGTTTCTAAAGCTTGTATAATTTTGTTGCTCATTTTCTTAATCCCCTAACAAGTCGTGCAATTTTATACATATTCAAATAATAATGCCAGCGATTCCCGCTGACATTTCGGGTATTCTAATGTGGCGGCCCTTCGAGACGCGTGCTCCGCACGCTCCTCGAAGGGCTAAGAACGGGCTAAGAATGTAAAAATTTTTCGATGAATTCAGCTAATAAACGCAATTCTTCTTCACTCATCTGTTTTTTAGACAAAAGATCAGGCCGCCTTAACCAGGTTTTTCCCAAGGAAGTTTTTAACCGCCATTCGTTAATTTGTTTATGGTGGCCGCTTAATAATACTTCCGGAACGGCTGCGCCAGAAAAGACCTCAGGCCGTGTATATTGTGGATACTTGAGTAATCCAGTCGTCAAAGAATCTTGCGAAACGGAATTTTCATCTCCAACCGCGCCGGGTATTAAGCGGGTGACGGCATCAATCATGACCATGGCAGCCAGCTCGCCGCCAGTCAGTATATAATCGCCAATCGACCATTCTTCATCCACTTCTTGCTCTATGATGCGCTCATCTATTCCTTCATAACGCCCAGCCAGGAGGACAAGGGATTTTTGGGATGCAAATTCTTGAGCAGCTTCTTGGTCAAACCTTCGGCCTTGCGGTGATAGGTAAACAACAGTAGGTGGTTCCACCGCAGCTGATTTGGCCGCATGTATGGCCGCTTGCAGTGGTTCTGCCATCATGACCATTCCCGGGCCGCCGCCATAAGGCTTATCATCAACGGATTTATGTTTGTCAGTTGTGAAATCTCTGGGGTTCCAGAAATCAAGCTTCAGTAAATTATCTTTAAGGGCCCGACCAGTGATGCCTGAATTCAGGCTTTGAAACATGTCAGGAAAGAGGCTTATGATCCCAAACCACACTTACAATAACTCCCAATCGACATGGATTTCTTGCTTGTCCAGGTCAATGTTTTTGATAACTGTGCCGAAAAGATAGGGGATGGCATGTTCTTTATCGCCTTTAATGACGAGTACATCGTTAGAACCTGTTTCCATGAGATAAGTGACTTTTCCTAGTGCTTTCCCATCTTTATTGATCACAGTTAATCCAATGAGATCAGACCAATAATATTCAGTTTCTTTCAGTTTAGGTAATTGTGATCGTGCGATCGCAATGTTTGCACCTGTCATGAGGCGCGCTTCTTCGGGGGAATTAATACCGGACAGTTTTACGAGGATTCTATCGCCTTGTACGCGTCCGGATTCAATGTTCATGGGAGTCCAGGCTTCATTTCCGCGTTGAATATACCAAGGACGGTATTCGAGAATATTTTCGCCAAATTCAGTATAAGTATGAATCTTAAGCCAACCATTTATGCCATAGGTGGAACCAAATTTGCCAACAATGATATATGCTTTATCCGCATTTTTCATGGCGTACTCTCAATGTCCTGTCGTCATATATCATATTTAATATGGTTGACGACAGGATGTGACTTTTTAAGCGGTTGTAACTTGATTTGCAGCTGCTTTATGGCATTTTATCAAATGCTTAACGCGATCAGATGGCTGGGCACCTTTGGCAACCCACTCTTGGATACGTTCAATATTTAAAGTTAAACGAACATCTTTGCCGGAGGCAATAGGATTGAAATAACCAACTTGCTCAATGAAGCGGCCGTTGCGTGATCGCTGTTTGTCAGCGACAACAATATGATAAAAAGGGCGTTTTTTTGCTCCGCCACGTGATAAACGAATCACTACCATGGTGTGTGTTTCCTCTGTAACGACAATTATATTAGCTCTAAGGCGCTGGATTATACGTTACTTTTTGGTGGTTGCAAACCATTTGTCTGTATAGTAAAAAAATTGATGGATACCAATTAATTAGCTACCATGATAGCTTAACAAAAGCCCGCCATTATCAGGGTCATCAGGGCCATTATCAGGGAATGATCTTATGCAAAAAACACGCGGTGCCAGTCTTCCTGGATATTTAGCTTTAATAGTTGTCATAGCAATCGCTGTTTATCTTTTAGCCCCGTATATTTTGGGTAATTCTAAACAGCAAAATCTGCATAAAGTGAGAAACGATATCCTGGCAATCAGGGATGCTGTAAGCCAATACAAGCTTGATAATGATATGTATCCGACTACCGAGCAAGGGTTGAATGCGTTAGTTGTCCAGCCAACATTAGAACCTGTTCCACCTTATTGGAACTCAAAAGGTTATATATCCAATTTACCGCAGGATCCATGGGGCCAGCCTTACCAATATACCAATGATGACGGTGCAATACGTATATTTAGTTTTGGCCCAGATGGCAAGCAAGGCGGGAACGAAATAGATTTAACGAATCTTGACAAGCAGTAGATTCTTATAGGCTGCGCAAAAGGGAGAGAATCGCAGTTCTCCCCTTTGGAACCCCCATCGCATAAGGTCAGTGGATACCGCCTCCACCAAATCCGCCAAAGGGAAGCTTGCCTTGCATACCACGCATGAGTTTCATCATGCCGCCTTTCTTGGACATTTTCTTCATCATTTTTTGCATTTGAGTAAACTGCTTCAATAATTGATTGATAGCTTGAATGGATGTTCCTGAGCCTGATGCAATACGACGCTTTTGAGAATTTCTAATGACATCAGGAAAGCGGCGTTCTTTAGGTGTCATGGAATTAATCATAGCTTCGATTTCCACCAGCTTTTTATCGTTAAATTGATCTTTAACATGTTGCGGTAATTGATTGATTCCCGGCAATTTACTCATAATGCCCATCATGCCGCCCATATTATGGATTTGTTTGAGCTGATCACGAAAATCTTCCAGATCAAATGCTTTGCCTTTTTTAATTTTCTTGGCCAGTTTTTCTGCTTTCGATTTATCAAGATTGCGTTCTGCTTCTTCTACTAGCGAAAGAATGTCGCCCATACCTAAAATACGGGAGGCCACTCTATCTGGATAAAAAGGTTCCAAAGCATCAATTTTTTCACCAACACCAATAAACTTGATAGGTTTGCCAGTAATATGCCGTATGGATAATGCAGCACCGCCTCGTGCATCACCATCCGTTTTGGTGAGAACGACGCCGGTTAAAGGTAATGCATCATTAAATGCTTTTGCTGTATTTGCTGCATCCTGGCCAGTCATGCTGTCTACAACAAATAAGGTTTCAATCGGGTTAATAGCGGCATGCAGGCGTTTGATTTCATCCATCATGCCGGCATCGATATGCAAGCGTCCGGCTGTATCAAGGATAACCACATCCACCACTTTGTTTTTAGCGGCTTGAATAGCGCCGTTAGCAATGACAATGGGATCTTGTGTGGCATCACTAGGATAAAATTCAGCACCTACGGTTTTTGCCAGGGTTTCCAACTGATCGATAGCAGCAGGGCGGTAAATGTCAGCACTGGCAACGAGTACAGATTTCTTTTGGGATTGCTGTAACCAGCGAGCGAGCTTGGCAACGGTAGTCGTTTTACCGGAACCTTGTAAACCAGCCATTAAAATGACTGCAGGTGGTTGAGCCTTAAGATTCAATTCCTCATTAAATTCACCCATGACGCTGACGAGTTCATCATGGACTAACTTGATGAGCACTTCGCCTGGCTTCAGGCTGTTCATCACTTCTTTGCCTATGGCTTTGACTTTGATTTGATCAATGAATTCTTTGGCGACCGGAAGGGCTACGTCTGCTTCCAAAAGGGCAATACGAATATCGCGCAATGTATCTTCGATATTGGATTCCGTTAAACGTCCCTGGCCGGACAAGTTTTTGATGACTTTATTTAAACGTTCTGATAAATGATTAAAATTCAACATGAGCTCTCAACCGCGTAATTAATAAGCGATTGAGAGTATACATAAAAAATCGCAGAAGCGGAAACCTGATATTTTAAATTCATCGGTTCCCACTGACTTTGCGCGCTGGGGGTTTTCAAAGGGGGCGCGATTCTCTCCCTTTGTTCAACATTATGTTATCCTCTTTACTTTCGGGGAGCGCATAAACGATTAAGGATGTTAATTGAATAGCTTTCAAATTACAGTATTTAGTGTCATTTTGATTGTACTGATTTTGTTTGCAGCTTTTTTTGCCTGTGCAGAAACTGGCTTGATGGCTGTCAATCGATATCGGTTGCGCCATAAGGCACGCATGAAGAAACGTTATGCTGTTCGTTTGTTACAATTACTCAAACGGCCAGACAGAGTGTTAGGCGCTATTCTGATCGGCAGTACATTTGCCAATATGCTGGCTTCTTCTCTGGCTACTTTACTGGCATTTCATTTTTGGGGGGATAAAGGGGCGATCTTATCCGCCGTAGCCCTCACTTTTATCGTTTTGATTTTTGCTGAAATTGCACCTAAAACGCTTGCAGCCATTTATCCTGATAGAGTGGCACGTTGGGTCGCCTATCCTATTTATCTTATTTTAAAAGTATTATATCCCATCGTTTGGCTGGCGAATGCGATTACCAATAATTTCTTGCGTTTACTGCATGTCAGAGTGACGAATTATGCTGTTGAACCACTTTCACGTGAAGAATTGCGTAGTGTGGTGTATGACACAGCAGGAAAAATTTCCCGGCAATATCAAAACATGTTATTGGGAATTCTTGATTTAAGTAAATTGGCGGTTGATGATGTCATGATACCACGTAGTGATATTAAGGGTATTGATATAGAGCAGCCATTTGAAGCCATTGTGGATCACATTAATAAATATCATCAAGACTGGATACCGGTTTACCGCGAAAATGTGAATCAAGTCATTGGTGTTTTATATACTCATGAAATACTGCGATTGTTTTTGTCAAAAATGACTATGAATAAGGATTTATTAGAACAATTTTTACAAGAACCTTATTTTGTTCCAGAAGGAACATCACTCAATATTCAACTCGCTTATTTTCAGCAAAGCCACGATAAAGTGGCTTTTGTTGTAGATGAATATGGCGAAATTCAGGGCTTGTTAACATTAAATGATATTCTCGAAGAAATAGTGGGTGATTTTACCAGTCTTGCTGTGGGCAAACGCATACAACACCAGCCTGATGGCAGTTATTTGGTAGATGGTGCATTAACAGTGCGTGAATTCAATCGAACAACCGATTGGGAGTTGCCGCTAGGCGGCCCGAGAACAATTAATGGCTTAATCATAGAGTATCTTGAAGCATTACCCCATACCGGTACTGCGGTATTGATAGAGGGTTATCCGATTGAAATCATTCAAGTGAAAGATAACAGGGTGAAGTTGGCGAAAGTGGCACCCATGCTGGAGTCGTTTAGGCGGATTGTATAGTGTTAAACAAGCATCAATGCTGCTGCCACTCTACGATTTTCTGCAGACAGGGCATTAAATGTACGACAAGCGGCACTGGTATCCATTACCTCTACACCTATACCGAGATTAATCAAATGCCCATAGGTTTCAAGCGGTGGAAAGATAAGCTTGCTTCCTGTGCCAATGAGTAAAATATCAGGCTTTAATGCAATGACAGGTTCAAGTGATTGAACGGTCAATTCTTGCAAAGTTTGCGGCTGCCAATTTTCTATCAATTCATCGGGGGTAATGATAATACTTGAAGTGATAATTTTATCATTCACTTGTATCATGCCAGGCTTGAATGCGCGAATTTGGTAAGACGATTGATTAGGATCTAAATCCAAAGTTGCCATTATTTTCTCCGAATGAATTGACAGCGGTTAGTATGCTGATTATGTTACAGGAGTTCAGGCCGAAAAGCGCGTGAACATGATACCTATACCCGCAGCGTTTCATTTTTAGGAGCAGGAGGAAAAATACGGTTTGCGACTAGCTGTCAGGATGATAGCGGGATGGCACATGGCGGGTATATCAGCAAAGGTTTCTGTTTTAATGTAACATTTTTAAGCTTAAAAGGATTTCATGATGACTATGATATCGACACAGGCTGCTTTCGGGTTGCCTTATAAAAGTGTTGCTGGAGCATTATTATTCAGCGTCATACTAGGGCCAGTCGGTTTATTGTACGCATCCTTTTGGGGTGGAGTTCTTTTAATTGTTTTAAGTGTTTTTGTATTAATTAATAAATTCTTTTTTGTTGGTCTGTTGATCTGGTTGTCTTGCTGTATCTGGAGCGTAGGAGCCGTAGAATCATACAATAAAAAAATCGCAACCAAGGCTTTTTGATAAAGTTGATAATAATATGCGTAAACAAATTGTTAGACGTGAATTCAAAAAAGAATTTGCGGATTCACTGCACGAATTACATCCACTTTTGCGCCGCGTTTATGCGGCGAGACACGTTCAATCATCTCAAGAATTAGATCGTAATGTGGAAAGTTTACTTTCTTACCAATCATTGCTTGGTTTGGAAACTGCTATCAGTTTATTAGTTGCTGCTGTTCAGCAAAACCAACGCATACTCATAGTCGGTGATTTTGACGCAGATGGTGCAACCAGTACAGCCGTTGCCGTTCGAGCTTTGCGAAGCTTTGGTGCAGACCATGTGCAATTCCTTGTGCCGAATCGATTTGCTTATGGTTATGGATTAACACCGGAATTAGTGGCAGCAGCAGCATCGTTCTCACCCAATCTGATTATTACAGTAGATAATGGTATTGCAAATCACACAGGCGTGGAAGCGGCCAAAGCATTAGGCATTAAAGTCATCATTACAGATCATCATTTACCTGCACCTACATTGCCGCCAGCTGACGCTATTGTAAATCCTAATCAATCAGGTGATGTTTTCCCCAGTAAAAATCTTGCCGGGGTTGGTGTCATATTTTATGTCATGCTGGCACTGCGCAGACAATTAGCCAATGAAAACTGGTTTGAAAAAAAACGCATACCTGAACCGAATATGTCACGTTTACTTGATTTGGTTGCATTGGGAACGGTCGCTGATCTCGTTCAGCTTGATCATAATAATCGTATTCTCATACATCAGGGATTGCGCCGCATTCGTGCAGGACAATGTATACCTGGAATTATTGCCTTATTGGAATTATCTGATCGTGAATTTAGCCGTGCAGTTGCTTCGGATTTAGGGTTTGCGGTTGCAGCACGATTAAATGCTGCAGGCCGTATGGATGATATGTCATTAGGTATTGAATGTTTATTGTGTGATGATGCGGTGCGCGTGCGTGCCATGGCGCGTACATTAGATCAACTCAATGAAGAGCGTAAAAGTGTAGAGCATGATATGCAAGCACAAGCATTGGCAGCATTAAATAAATTAAATTCAAACTTGCAAACGGATTTGCCAAAAGGTTTGTGTTTATTTGATGAATCCTGGCATCAAGGAGTGATTGGAATTCTTGCATCACGCATTAAAGATCGCTTTCATAGACCTGTTATTGTGTTTGCGCCAGGAAATACAGATGAATTGAAAGGTTCTGCGCGATCGATAGCAGGATTGCATATACGTGATGTCATTGCATTAATTGATGTACAACATCCAAAATTGATACAAAAATTTGGTGGCCATGCTATGGCAGCTGGTTTAACTATTTCACGTGATTCGCTTGATGGTTTTATGAAAGCATTTGATAGCATCGTTTCCACACAAGTGACAGAATCACAATTACAACATACGTTAATGAGTGATGGAGAATTGCTGGCAGACGAGTTGAATTTAGATGTTGCATCCATGCTGCGCGATTCTGGCCCTTGGGGGCAGGCATTTCCGGAACCCTTGTTTGATGACACATTTCGTATATTGGAGCAGCGCATCGTAGGGGATAAGCATTTAAAATTGCGCTTGGGCAAAGGTGAGAAAATCTTGGAGGCTATGGCATTTTTTGTTGATACTGATAAATGGCCAAACCATCGATGTGATTCCATACGTGCTGCGTTTCGATTGGATGTGAATGAATATAAGGGCAGACGGAACATTCAGTTAATTATTGAATATATGGAAAGTATGGAACCATGAAAAATCAGGAGTTCCCGCTGAAAAACACGAGAACTCCTGTGTGTTTATATGCTGCGCAAAAGCAAAGCTTTTGCTTGCACAAAGGGTGAGAATCGCGGTTCTCCCCCTTTGCAACCCCCACCGCGCAAGGTTTCAGCGGGAACCGCTGATGAAAAATAATAAGGATTGAAAATTTGAATTCACTCATTTATATTCAATGAATTCCCGAAGCGTTTCAGTTTTAGGTGTTTCAAATGAAACGCTTCGGGTATATAATGCGTTGTTACCTTCCCACATTATTTTTACCCCTCAAAATACAATTCGAATCAATATATATCACTACGCCCATCACTTATCAAATCGCAATCGCAACCGCAATCGCAACCGCAATCGCAACCGCAATCGCAATCACATTTTATATTTTATACGGAGATTCAATATGGATATTAATGATCACATTAATGCAAATGACATAACATGGGCATTTAAGAATAATCATGAAAATTTTTTAAGAAAAGTGCATTTATATTTGAATAAAAATTATTACAAATTGATTTTCAACCAAGATGAAGAACATAGACTCAATGATGAAGAAATATATCAGTTAAAACAAATAGAAAATATATGGATAGAGCATGAGAAAAGTGAATGTTTTAATAAATATGATTGTTATAAACGGATAAAAAATGCAATTGATGTGGAAAATGTTTTACGGGAACATCCTGCATATCAACACAGTATATTTAAATATTTGAACCGCCAAGCTACATTGGATGAGATAACAATATTTATTGAAAATGAAGCAATATTAAATGTGGAATTTTTTGATTATCTTGCCTACTCAGTGATAGGTGTCTCAGAGCAGGCAAAATTGGAAATCATGTGTAATATGTGGGATAAAGCGGGAAGAGGCTGCATACAACTTTTTCATACTATGCAATTTAAAAAATTAATGAAAGGTCTTGGGTTGAAATATAACCGTGAAAGAATGATTGATAAGATGTCGTGGGAAGGGATAGCAGGAATCAATTTATTTAGTTATATGTCCATTTACACATCTAATAAAATGAAATATTTCGGTTTACTGGCAGCAACAGAAATGTTGGATTTGCCTTATTATCATCAATTGTTGAAAGGTTTGTCACGCGAAAATACCAGTCATACAGTTGATGCAAGTTATTATGTGGAGCACGAAATACTGGGTGTAGTGCATGCGCATGGCTGGTTGAATAATGTCGCACTGCCTATTTTACGGCAACAGCCTAACAAAGTAGCTGATTTTTGGTTGGGATTTTATTTGAGATTGGATTCGATACAGCGGTATTACGATAAATTATTAAAAATAATTAAAAGTAAAAAAGCAGCTTAGACGGATTATGACAGTGATGTAAGCGGGTGGGGCGTAAGGCCCCACCTTCTGATAGCAATGAGAAATATCAATTAATTCAACCAGGGCGGCAAATTACCTAATACTGCATCAGCATCTCGACCCAGTTCGGTTTGACGTTCACGTTCCAGAGATTGATAATCGGACTGTAATAGCATGGATACAGTCTCCTTGGTATAGCTATTTTGACATTGTTCATCTGGAGTAGTGCCATAACCAGTGCAAACGTTGAATTCGTCTAAGGAGCTATTCGTACCGGTGCAACGTCTATCATTGGATGCAATTTCCTCTGCCCATTTTTCCATTGTAATAGGTGCATAAGGATTGATGGATGGATCCAATACATACGTTTGATTTGTTTCAGCATCTCTTATGATAGGTGCAGTGTGATACCACCAAGTCACTTTTCCCCGCGGGTTATTAGATGTATTTGCACAAAGATTACCAAAGCCAAATACCTTGGACGGGCGAGGTAAATCATTATTTAAATTATTATAAGGCCCAAATAAATCTCTAATGACAGCGGTTGCTCTTGTCCAACAACCATCATCGGGATAAAGCCAGGAAATCCGCCTTTGGAAACTTGGATAGTCAGGATCATTAAAATAGCGAATATCGCGGATTTTCTCGAAATTTTCTTTAATGATTTTATAATTAGGCCACGCAACAACTGTATTTAATAATTCATATCGAATCGTTTTATCTCGCCAATCTATACTGGATTCAAGAATGGATTCATTTTTAGTTTTTTTGAATCGGCTAATTCTATGTTTCCAATTTTCATTAACGTCGCGATGCGCATTATTGAGTTTAGCGTGTTCAAGCGCCTCTTTTATATCTTTTTTTGAGAATTCTTGTATATCACTTGCTTCTTCTCTATATCCTTTTTCCAGACAAGAATCCGAGGGAAAGTTCCCATATCCATTGCAAATATTGAATAGTATAGAGGTTTGATTTCCATTGGCACTTCTAATGTTATTTATCCAATCATTCAATAGTATTGGTTGGGTTTGTTTTTTATCAAAAACATAATAATTATTATCTGCAATATTTTTGACTAAAGGTGCCATGAAATAAGCGGTGGAGGCATTTAAAAAAATAAATGCTTTTGCTGGTCTCGGATATTTGTTAAATGGATTATTTATCGGGCCCCAAAAGGCGTTTATAAATTGGATATTATATTGCTGCGCATTCTCCAACAATGGTAATTCATATCGAGTTGGATTGAGATAAGCCTGAAATAAGGATTTAACAGCATCATCATTCCATTTAGGGGTCGATTCTAGTAGTTTGTATAGACTATTCTTGTCGCTCCATTTGATGCTAGTTTCATAAATAGTTTGTGATGGCGTAATGCTGTGGCTGGCATGAGAAATATTACTGGCATGAGAAATATTATAGGTAAAAATTGAGAAAACTGCCGTCATGCAATAGGTGTATCTTAAGGTAGGGAAATGTAACATTTTTTTCTCCATTATTATAACAATTATTTATAACAAATTATTGATGGTTGATTCCGTGAAAATGCGGGTTAGTTTGATTTTCAAAGCACAGTTTTGCTGCAGTCAATGAAGAGGGATAAGATATTAATTATTATTCCTTATATGAAATTTATATATAATAAATGAAATGAAATCAATATATATAATAAGAAATATAAAAATAATAATTTAGGGCGTGTCATTTGACGTGTGTAAACAGCAGGCGCTCCTCGCAACGACGAATTTTTTTTAGCTATCGTGCTAAAACTGAAACGTTTCGAGTATAAGAGCCTATTCACAATCTCAAGAGCTTACTATAAACAGGTTGCCGCATTCGCGACTAGCGCCATTGTTCTCGCATGATAAATATCATTCTATTCAAAAATATCACATGAATATTAATTTTTTTTATGATAGATATTGAATGAGATACTTTATTAATAAAGTTATCTTGTGATGGATAGATAAAAGTGACATTGCATACATGAATGAGATAGCCATGGCTGTGTTGAATGGTAATACATACTTAAAATAAGGATATATCAATTATGCATAGAAAAAATCAACTAAATTTAAAATCAACTGACGAAAAACACGTTGAATTAAGTTCTTATAGCGAAGATTTATTAGAAAATGACAGTCTATCGGGTTTTGCATCTCAAAATAAACGCCAAATTAAACTGGAGATAGCGAAATACAATGTTACATCAGGACAAGTAAAAATTGATGATGTCAGATTGGATAATGTAATCGTTAATTCTAATTTACGAGATATCAATCCAAGTACACAAGCAAAAAATGTATTATCTGCATTTAATAGAAATGTTGTCAAAGGGAAAGGGGCGTTTGCAACCAGTTTGTTTGTTGGTGAATGGGTCAACCCAGACAAATATATACTCGGTGCATGTAATCAAACTCCAGAACTCAGGTTTTATGATGGTGCAATGAAGATACGCCGAGGATGGTATGTTGACCCTACTGTTAATACTGAAATTTTATCTCAACATGAACAATCAGAGTTGGTCTTTGGTGTATATGGAAGTTATGTGCTAAACGTTCCACCGAATAAGCTGGCAAAAATATGGTCTGGTAACGTTCCTTTCTTATATAATACGGGCCCTCATGTTATACATGATGCAACTTTTAAATTCAGCCCTGATCATGGTTTGGTTGATCAGACGGATCCTTATATTAATCATGGTTCAATACACATTCTTCGGGTTCCTGCAGGTATGCTCGCAAAAATCTGGATAGGTGCGACACCGCATTTGTTGGAATCCAGAGAAGAGCCCTATGTGTTTGATACGGCATTATTTCGTTTAGATCGAAAAGATGCAAACAATCTCTTTTATTCAGCGACAGATGATTTGATCACACATGGTTCTACAAAGCGTGTGATGCCGCGTACAGGGCAAGTTGCGATAACATACAATAATGGTAATTTGGAAATCATCAAACCATCAGAAAATACGTATTCAACAATCATAAAATCAGCCACCCATGAAGTGAGAGGTTTTTTGAATACAAATGTTCAGCAATTAGTCTTTCCAAGTGATGAGGAAAAGAAAAAACGCCATAGAGATAATTCACAGATTTCTGCAGATGAATTGAATCACTATGTATATACTACAAAAGATAATTTAAAAATTTGTATGAAATTATTGGTTTCTTATCACATCAAAGATCCCTATAAGACATTAAGTCAATTGGGTGAAAACAATATTCTGAGTACAGTTGAGAACCTTGCTTCTGTTGATATGGGGAAAATGGTGATTCGCTTGTCTTCACAAGAATTTATGAACCCTTATAGTGCAGCACAAGAAGTAAAAAATAAACCTAACCCTTCCAAATCAGTATCATTAGAGGAAGAGAGTTATCAACCAAGTTTTTGGGATGAAATAAGAAATGGCTTATCTGATGAATTAGCAAATTATGGTATAGAGTTGATACGCTTTAATATTGAAACGCCATTTGTTTTAGATAAAGAAATTGCAAAGAAAATGTCTGAATATGCAACGCTAAATGCGGAAGCTAATGCAAAGCAAGCTATTATTGTTAAGCAAGCGCAAGTTCAAAAAGCGGAAGCAGAACGTGATGCAATGACCAAGCAGATAGAACAAGAGCAACTCAATAACGCTGTTGTTTCTAAAGCACAAGCGGAGTTAAAAGCAGCGCAGCTTAGAGCAGAAGCTATGCTTGTACAAACTGAAGCGGAGGCAAAAGCAAAACATATACAAGCTGAGACTGATGCAAAAATAAAAGCTCTGCAAGCAGAAGCTGATGCAAAGGCAAGAGTTATGCAATCTCAAGCAGAGGCAGAAGCGATTAAGAATCTAGGCAAGGCATATGATAGTAATAAGTGCGTATATACATTGAAAGAACAGGAAATTGTTGGTGAGGCTGTGGGTAAGATGAATACAATTGTTCCATACCCACCGCAAACATTTAAGCACTTTACAAATCCAGATAACTATCGTTCATTTAACCGCTTTTTTGGCCAACCACCTAAATCGGCAGATAATATAAATCAGGCGAATGACCCAAATATATTGAATACGAAGGATCAAAGCCAACTACTAAAAAAAACAAGATTATGAGACTTTGGCTATCTTCTAAAAGTGTAATCGCACGGCCACGAAAGTGGCCTTGGCGATCCAGAGATTAAGGGCCTGTTCAAACTCTCAAGAGCTTGCTGTAAACAGGTTGTTACATTCGCGCCGATGGCAACCTGTTTACAGCAAGTTCTTGAGAGTTTGAACAGGCCCTTATAATAACGCGTCTATACGGGGGGCGGAATTAAATCTTCAGAAAAGCTTTGATGCCAATAGGGATAAATGGGTGGAAGTTTGGAAGCTTTATCGAGTTTTTCAATTTGTGATTTTGTTAAGCTCCAACCCGCAGCACCTAAATTATCTCGCAATTGCTCTTCATTGCGCGCACCTATGATGACATTGGAAACCGTTGGACGTTGTAACAACCAGTTAAGCGCAATTTGTGGCAGCGTTTTACCGGTTTCTTGTGCAACTTCATCCATGGCATCTATGACATGATAGAGATATTCACCAGGCACGTGCGGGCCCATATCTGCTGTTTTATGTAGGCGGCTAACAGCAGGAAGAGGCTGGCCGCGACGCAATTTGCCTGTTAACCGTCCATAGCCTAATGGACTCCAAACAACTAAACCTATCTTTTGATCTAAAGCAAGCGGCATTAATTCCCATTCATATTCTCTACCAATTAAGGAGTAATAACCTTGGTAAGCAACATAACGTGACCAGCCATATCTTTCTGATACAGCCAGGGATTTCATTAAATGCCAGCCTGAAAAATTGGAACAACCAATATAGCGGACTTTGCCATCTCGTATCAGTGTGTCTAAGGCGCTCAATGTTTCTTCTATAGGTGTAGTGGCATCAAATCCATGCATTTGATATAAATCAATATAATCTGTGCCTAATCGTTTCAAACTACCTTCACAGGCTTTGATTAAATGATAACGAGATGAACCTACATCATTTGGTGTGTTGCCCAAGCGAAATGTTGCTTTGGTTGATAATATCACTTGATCACGTCTTCCTTTGATGGTTGCTCCTAAAATTTCTTCTGCCAATCCATCGGAATACATATCAGCCGTATCAAACATATTAGTGCCATGTTCCAGGCAAATGTCGATTAAACGAGTTGCTTCTTTAATGCCTGTTTCACCCCATGCTTTAAAAAATTCACCGATACCTCCAAACGTTGCTGTGCCAAAGCTTAAAACTGGCACTTTCATACCAGAATAACCGAGTTTTCTATATTCCATTATTTTCCCCTTGCCTTAAACCTAGAAACTACAGTTGATTCGCGGTGCGATGCGCAACATCTTGATTGATCTAAGACTTTTAAAAATTTTCGGATCACCAATAAGGTGACCGCTCAAATTGTTAAAAGTTTATCTCAATCAATCTGTTACACCTCGCACTCGCGCCCAACTGCAGTTTCTAGGTTAAATAACGTGTTGCAACACCATAGGGTGTAAATTTTCCGTGATTTATGTTGATTTTACAAGCATGAAAGTATTTCATTAAAGATACATTTCATATTTTTAACTTTGGTTTAACTTCTTCAGGTTTATATTGATCTATTTCGAGTAACCCATGTTTTTTGACTTCTTCTAAGACTTTTAACAATTTTCCCTGATTCAAAGCCGCCCATTCTTTTTGGGTGAATTTTGTATCTTCATCCTGAGGGTTGTTAATTAAGCGAAGTAATTTGGTAGCAGCATCTACTTTAGTTGTTTTATCATGTTTTCCAAAAATACTGGTGAATTTTCTCACATCTTCATCACGATTATTGATATAAGATTCCAGATTGCTGATGATACTTAATTTGCTGGATTTGGGTGCATTATCATTTCTCCAGGCAGTCAACCAATCAGGCACTTCAGTTGGTTTAGGATGAGGGCTATTAATATAGGCATCAACGGCATTCCAGATTAATCTGGTATGGTGATTCATGCCGCGGCCTTTTACTAACGTCGGAGCAGCATGCAGTGCACGGTGAAATTCCTCTTTACTAAGCGGTGTGCCGAGTTCTAATGATTTCATTAAATTATAATAAGCTGATGAAACCCCGCCTCTATCGATTGCATCCTTGCAAGACATATTAAAACTATCAGGTTTTAATGTATCTACAATAAAGTTGGTTAACTCAAATTTAACAAAATGAAAGTAAACAGCTTGCATTTCTGCTGGGCTTAAATATTGTTTCTCATCGTAGCCCAGTTTTTCAAAACTTCTGTGTAGTAAATTGTTTATAATCTCTTCTTCGTTTTGTAAATTATATTTAGGCTCTCCTTCGCCATAAAGTAATATTTTAATATCATCACTGATGTGGAAATCTTTGACTGGATCTGGATCGGGTTCACTGGGTCTACCTAAGGCTATGTTTAGCATTCTTCTGTTGGCAACATCAATTTCGATACTCGGGGAATGGTCTTCTAATAAATTTTTATCCATTAGACCTTTATCAGCAGGTAAGGTTATGACTGCGATGTTGTCGTGTCCGTGTTCTAATTCATGTAATTGCAATGTTAAAGATTTTTCCCGATTACCTTCGTATCCTGATCTATCCAATCCCAGATTATTAAAGTATATATGTGAGATTCTTGTTTTCTGTTCATCTTCATCAGGAGGGTTTAATTTACGTTGACGATCTTGTACTTTAAGCCAGGAGTTAAACAATGGGCTGACACGGGCCTCCTTGTCATGGAATTGTCCTTGTGTGCCGAATCGAAATTCTTTCGGTAAATTTTGATCTTCCTGATATTCGTATGTTCTGACAGAGGCGAGGCTGGTTGTTGTTTGTGGTTTAAATGTAGAGCTGATCATTGCTGTTAAGCGACCTGTATTGGATCCTTCTCGTTGAGGTGTTGTTTTGTTAATATCTCGATATGAAGTGAGATAATTGAATTTGTCAGAAAATTTTCCCGAAAGTGTCGAGCTTTTACCCATTAAACGAGAGCGTACAGTAGATTCAATATCGGAAGAAGTATGCGATGTACCATTTTCCATTATTTCTTCTATCATTTTGGCGGAGCGTTCTAATGCTTTATTTGGATTGGCATAAACCGAATTAATAATAGTATCCATGGATAAAAGCATATTCTCTAGCTTGGCATTGTCTTCGTTTAATCCTTTTATCGTCTGTTTGAATAATGATTTTTGATATTTTTCGGCTAGCGGTGAGTCCATGTTTTCTGTGAATGTTTTTATTTGTTCTATTTGTAGTTTGATTTTACCTTCAATTTCTTTGCGTTTATCATCCAGGGTTTGAATGTCGCTTTCTAAATCTAATAAAACCTTTGTATACATGTCACCGTAAGGATAATTAGGGATGTAATTGGGGTTGGCTGCAAAGAAGGTTCGCAAGTATGAGAGTGAATTTATGCCTGTTAGTGTTTCTGGTATGTTTTCAGCTATTTTTTTTAAATATTCAAAACTGTTTATATTTCTTAATTCATCTCCATCCTTGATATGAATGGCATGATCAACTTGAGTAACGTCTATGTCTATAATGATTCCGCCGCGGTTATCTGACATAAGACACCTCTTATCTATCATTTGGTCAGACGTAAGTCAGTTTGAGCGCCTTCTTATTTTGGAGGTTTCTCATTAATCAGTATAACAAATCTAATTGCGGGTATATTAAACCTAGAAACTGCAGTTGATTCGCGGTGCGATGCGCAACATCTTGATTGATCTAAGACTTTTAAAAATTTTCGGATCACCAATAAGGTGACCGCTCAAATTGTTAAAAGTTTATCTCAATCAATCTGTTACACCTCGCACTCGCGCCCAACTGCAGTTTCTAGGTTAAA
>Ga0206910_1007_pt1 | contig 52325 bp, 47 predicted proteins | sample Alteio_BWOrgHeat_77_FD_152949 | JGI IMG/M metagenome (GOLD analysis project Ga0206910, IMG submission 152949) | Enriched cells from forest soil in Barre Woods Harvard Forest LTER site, Petersham, Massachusetts, United States -... | ecosystem: Environmental > Terrestrial > Soil > Temperate forest >... | reverse complement strand
CCACTGTTTGAGCGCGATGGCAAGAACTTGTATTGCGAAGTTCCTATCGGTTTTGTGATTGGTGCTTTAGGCGGTGAATTATAAGTACCCGCGCTGCATGGACGGGTAAAACTGAAAATTCCTTCTGAAACCCAGACAGGAAAAGTATTCCGTATCAAGGGAATGGGGGTGCCATCTGTACGTGGGGGTGATCCGGGGGATTTAATGTGTAGAGTGCAAATTGAAACCCCTGTTAACTTGACGGCAAAACAAAAGGAATTGCTGACACAATTTGATAAAACCATGTCGACTAACAATAAGCATAGTCCGAAATCGAGTTCATGGTTCAATAAGGTGAAGAAATTTTTTGAGGATATGAAGTTATAATGTGTAAGTCCAGTTCAGAGGTGATAGGAATGCAAAAAGTACCCATGACAGTTAAAGGCGCAGATATGCTGCGTGATGAATTGAATAAATTGAAACAAGTCGAACGTCCACGCATCATTAATGCGATTGCAGAAGCCCGCGCACACGGTGATTTAAAAGAAAATGCTGAATATCATGCTGCCAGAGAGCAGCAAGGTTTCACTGAAGGACGCATACTTGAAATTGAAGCAAAGTTATCGGCAGCTCATGTGATTGATGTCACACAAATGGAAAATTCCGGCAGGGTAATATTCGGTTCTACCATCAAACTAACCGATGGCGATGGAAAAGCTTTATCTTATCAAATCGTTGGTGAAGATGAAGCAGATATCAATAGCAACATGATTTCGGTGACTTCACCTGTTGCTAGGGCCTTGATTGGTAAATATGAAGGCGACACAGTAGAAGTAAATACGCCTGATGGTGTCATTTCCTTCGAAATAATCGAAGTAGAATATATCTGATGGTTAGTAAAAGTAGCAGCAGCCGTAGATGGCTTAGGGAACACTTCACTGATACGTATGTCAAGCAAGCCCAAAAAGATGGGTATCGTTCACGAGCGGTTTACAAATTGTTGGAGATACAAGAGCGGTATCGTTTATTCAAACCTGGAATGACGGTCATCGATCTTGGCGCAGCACCTGGCGGATGGTGTCAGTTAGTGATGAAATTAATAAAACCCAATGGCCGTATGATCGCGCTTGATCTGCTGCCTATGGAGCCGGTAGACGGTGTGGAATTTATCCAGGGTGATTTTTCTGATGAAGCAGTGATGCAGGATTTACTGCAGCGATTAGATCATTCAAAAGCAGATTGGGTGTTATCAGATATGGCACCTAATATGAGTGGAAATGAAAGCATAGATATACCGCGGTCTATGTATCTTTGCGAATTGGCTTTGGATTTTGCACTACAATCGTTGCGCACGGGGGGTGGTTTTTTAATTAAGGTATTTCAAGGGGAAGGATTTGATGCTTTTCTGGGCGAGATTAAGAAAAAGTTTAAATCTGTAGCAATTCGCAAACCCAAAGCATCCCGTGACAGATCACGTGAAGTGTATATATTAGCTAAAGAGTTTAAGGGAGAGTAAAGGTTTTAGAGTCTGTCACTCCAGTTTACACGATACTTGAGCAGCGGTTCCCGCTAACCTTGCGCGATGGGGGTTTCCAAAGGGGGAGGATCGCGATTCTCCCCCTTTGGTGCAAGCAAAAGCTTTGCTTTTGCGCAGCATATGAACATTTAAGGAGTTCCTGCGTTTTTTAGCGGGAACTCCTGATACTTGAGTTTGTATTGGAAACCAAATGAAAGCATTGGGAATTAAAATCAGGGAAAGCGGCATGTTATGCCAAGCATTGGATTTAAAAAGAAAAGAAGCATGCATTCCTGTTGTAGTTTATAGTTCCCGGATTAGGTATGATTAAGTTATACATAATAATAAATGCGGAATGAATGATAGACGTGAGTTGAGTAGTGAAGCATTTTTAGGTTGTTATAGATGGACTGGATACAAACGTGGTTTTAAGTTAAATACAAGACGACTCTTTGAAAGAGGCCTACTAACGTGAATGACGCAATTAAAACGATATTGTTATGGTTGGTGATTGGGATTATTTTAATCTCGGTTTTCAATAATTTTGGGCCTAGACGTGAATCTGATAAAAGAATTTCTTATTCTGATCTCGTTCAAGAGGTCAAACAAGGTAATGTTCAGTCGGTAACCATTACCGACCAAAACATAGCTGGTACACTGACCAGTAATACTAAGTTCGTTTCTTATTTGCCTATGCCTCAAGATTCAGCATTACTGCAGGATTTGATTGACCATAAAGTCGTAGTGAAGGGCAAACCGCCTGAACAGCCTGGAATTTTGGCGCATCTTATCAGTTTGCTTCCCTGGATTGTGATTTTTGCTATTTGGATTTATGTTTTGCGCCAGCAAGCAGGTGTGGGTAAAGGGGGTGCGTTTTCATTCGGCCGCAGTAGGGCTCGTTTGCTGAATGCAGATCAAGTCAAAATTACTTTTGCTGATGTAGCAGGTTGCGAAGAAGCGAAAGAAGAAGTCAAAGAATTGGTGGATTTTTTAAAAGACCCAGGAAAATTCCAACGGTTGGGTGGAAAAATTCCACGCGGTGTTTTATTGGTAGGCCCCCCAGGAACGGGTAAAACCTTGCTGGCTCGAGCTGTTGCCGGTGAAGCTAAAGTACCATTCTTTACGATATCAGGCTCAGATTTTGTTGAAATGTTTGTAGGCGTGGGCGCATCCCGTGTCCGTGATATGTTTGAGCAGGCAAAAAAACAGGCACCATGTATCATATTCATCGATGAAATTGATGCAGTAGGCCGGCATCGCGGCGCTGGCTTGGGTGGCGGCCACGATGAGCGTGAGCAAACGCTGAATCAATTATTGGTTGAGATGGATGGGTTCCAGGGCAGCGAAGGCGTCATTGTTGTTGCGGCAACAAATAGACCGGATGTCTTGGATCCTGCCTTATTGCGACCAGGCCGTTTTGACAGACAAGTTGTTGTTGGATTACCGGATGTTCGAGGTCGTGAGCAAATTCTCCGTGTACACAGCCGTAAAGTACCCACATCTGACGATGTTGATGTTGCAGTGATTGCACGCAGTACGCCAGGTTTTTCGGGTGCAGATTTGGCAAATATCGTCAATGAAGCAGCTTTATTTGCAGCACGCGCAAACAAGCGCAGTGTAGATATGGAAGACTTTGAAAAAGCAAAAGATAAAGTCATTATGGGTGCTGAACGTCGTTCCATGGTGATGACAGATGAAGAAAAGAAATTGACGGCTTATCATGAAGCAGGTCATGCCATTGTGGGCCTTAGCGTGCCATCACATGATCCTGTTCATAAAGTTACAATTATTCCACGTGGCCGCGCATTGGGCGTAACCATGTTTTTGCCAGAAGGTGATAGATACAGTTACACAAGAGAATATCTGGAAAGCAAATTATCCAGCTTATTTGGCGGACGTTTGGCAGAAGAAATCATCTTTGGGACAGGCAAGGTAACTACGGGTGCCTCTAATGATATTCAAAAAGCCACTGAAATTGCGCGTAATATGGTGACCAAGTGGGGGCTTTCCGAGAAAGTGGGCCCATTGACTCTAGGCGCAAATGATGAAGAAGTCTTTTTAGGTCATTCGATTACTCGGCATAAAGATATTTCCGAGGCAACATCTAGCATAGTGGATGCGGAAGTCAGGAGTATTATTGAGCGTAATTATCGACGAGCAGAAGATGTTCTGAGAGAGCATATAGAAAAATTACATCTCATGGCACAAGCTCTCATTAAGTATGAAACGATAGGTCAGGATCAAATCCAAGACATTATGGCAGGAAGACCGGTACGAGAACCAGCAAGCTGGCGTAACAATAAAGATGCTGCTGATAAGAATAAGTTATCGGACGATGAAAAAATGGCGAAACCTGCTGAAAATGGAACGATTAAATTGGGCGATGGAAATGAAGGAACAGCTTCTGCAAATGGATCAATTAATAACTAAGATGACTCAATTTAATAAATCACGCCGTTATTTTGGTACAGATGGTATTCGCGGCCGGGTGGGAGTCTGGCCGATAACACCTGAATTTGTGTTAAAACTTGGCTGGGCGGTTGGTAAAGTGTTAGCCCGCCAGGGTAATGGCAAGGTACTCATAGGTAAAGATACGCGCATATCAGGCTATATGTTTGAATCCGTATTGGAGTCGGGATTATCTGCAGCAGGTATTGATACTCATTTGTTAGGCCCTATGCCGACACCGGCAATAGCCTATCTAACACGGACCTTGCGCGCTCAAGCGGGTATCGTGATCAGCGCATCTCATAATCCTTATTATGATAATGGGATTAAATTCTTTTCATCACAAGGCACCAAGCTGCCTGACAGCATAGAATTTGCAATTGAAGAACAGTTGGAACAACCTATGACAACAGTTGATTCAGCTGAATTAGGAAAAGCTATTCGTGTGGTTGATGCACCTGGTCGCTATATTGAATTTTGTAAAAGCACAGTCTCTTCAGACATTATCTTGAATGGTTTGAAAATCGTTGTAGATTGCGCACAAGGCGCTGCTTATCACATCGCACCCAATGTGTTCCGTGAGTTGGGCGCGGAAGTGATTGAAGTGGGTGTTGAACCAAATGGTTTAAATATTAATTTGAATTGCGGTGCAACCTGTCCGGATGTTGTTCGTCAAAAAGTATTGGAACAAAAAGCTGATTTGGGAATTGCACTGGATGGCGATGGTGACCGTGTTGTCATGGTAGATCATTGCGGCCATATTTTAGATGGTGACGAGATCTTGTATGTCATTATCAAAGATAAAGTGAAACATCAGACACTGAAAGGCGGTGTTGTCGGTACAATGATGACAAATTTGGGGTTGGAAACCTTTCTTAAAGCGATGGGCGTTGAGTTTGTGCGTGTGCCAGTTGGTGACAGATATATCATCACTGAACTTGATAAGCGTCAATGGCATTTAGGCGGTGAGCCTTCAGGCCATGTGATTTGTATGCAAATGACATCAACAGGCGACGGGATAATTACCGCATTACAAGTTTTGGCAGCTATGCGCCATCAAAATCAATCATTAGCAAATATGCGCAGTGGTTACATAAAATATCCGCAAGTGTTAATTAATATTAAAGTGACACAGTCAGATTTTTCATTAGAAAATCCACGAATCAAGCAAGCAGTCAAGGATACAGAAGCTGAGCTTGGTGATGAAGGAAGGGTTTTATTGCGCAGATCGGGCACGGAAGCGTTAATCCGCGTGATGGTGGAAGGTGAAGATGAAGGTAAGGTAACGCGGTTAGCTGAAAAATTAGCGGATGTTGTAAAGCAGGAATTCAGTGCGTAAAACTAGCTTATGGTAGGAGGCTGCATTCGTATCCGTCCGCTGACGAACATGTTTGAATGAATGCTAACAAGAAAAGTGCTCACATGCTTGATGTATGCTGGCTTTTTCTTGCTAGCAATTGCCTAAACCTGCTCGTCATTAGCCCGGATATGTCATCGGTTAGGCGACCATTTCTTTTAACTTTTTGAGAGCTTTGATTTTAACTGCTTTGTAAGCTGGTCTGGCTTTAATCATGATCTCTTCACCGGTGAATGGGTTTACACCTTTGCGAGCGGGTCTCGCTGGCTTCTTGATCACACTGATTTTCATCATACCTGGCATGACGAATACACCTGGGCCACCAGATTTCACGTGTTTTTCTATCAACTGATGGAAACAATCAAGTACTGAAACGACATCTTTTTTGGCTAAGCAAGTGACGTCGGTGATGGTCTTGATCATGCCACTTTTTGATAGTGGTTCTTTAAAAGATGGCATCTTTGCAGGAGCCATTTTTTTTGCTGCTGGTTTTGCAGCTGATTTGGCATTTCCGGACTTCCTTTTCGTTTTTGATGCAGCTTTCTTTACGGCCATGTTCATTCCTCACTAAGTAAAAGACAAGTATAAAGACATTAAATAAAATACCATTTCTGTAGGATTTTGCGAGATATTTTTAATAAAAATAGCAAAAAACACCGGTAAAGTGCGTGTTTTTACTTGCGCGAAGTGATGGGTTGAGAGTTGTTGGGCTTCGCAAGCCAGTCCAACCTATTGCCACGAACCCGCAGGAGTTCCCGCTGAAAAACGCGAGAACTCCTTAAATGTTTATATGCTGCGCAAAAGCAAAGCTTTTGCTTGCACCAAAGGGGGAGAATCGTGCGCTTCGCTTCCCCCTCGTTACGCTCTCCCCCCTTTGGAAACCCCCATCGCGCAAGGTTAGCGGGAACCGCTGACGAACCCGAATGATATTCTGCTAATTCTGAAAATGTGTGGTATGATAGCTGCCTTTCCCCGTAGACCATGAAGGCTTGGTGTGAGAGTCCTGCCACTTGCTTGTTTTTGTGGCTTCCTATACAATTCTGGCGCTTTTAAGGGTTCTTTCTATTCATAGGATTAACGATGAAAACGTATTTTGCAACAAATGAAAACACAGAACATAAATGGTATGTTGTTGACGCATCAGGTAAAGTGCTAGGTAGACTAGCCAGCCAGATCGCGAAATATCTTCGTGGTAAGCATAGACCAGAATATACACCGCATGCTGATGCAGGCGATTATGTTATCGTGATTAATGCTTCTCAGATAAAAGTCACTGGTAAAAAAGAACAAGATAAAATGTACTATCGACATTCCGGATATCCAGGCGGTTTAAAAGAAACGACATTCGAAAAACTGCAAGCAAAAGATCCTACCCGAATTATTGAAATAGCGGTCAAAGGTATGATGCCAAAAAATCCGCTGGGTAGAGCTATGTTGCGCAAGCTAAAAGTATATGCAGGATCAGATCACCCACATAGCGCGCAGCAACCTACAGAAATTAATCTAGAGAAAGCAGAATAGGATAACGATAATGGCAGCAGAAAAAAATTACTATGGTACAGGGCGTCGAAAAACTTCTACAGCTCGTGTTTTTTTGAAACCAGGCAAGGGCAGCATAGTCATTAATGACAGAACCCTGGATGAGTATTTCGGCCGTGAAACAGCCCGTATGATCGTTCGTCAGCCATTGGATGTAACTGACTTACACAGTAAATTTGATATTTTAGTCAGCGTTGATGGCGGCGGTATCAATGGCCAAGCTGGCGCAATTCGTCATGGCATTTCACGTGCACTCGTTAAATTCGAGCAAGCAGATAGCGGTGAAAATGCTGATTCAGGCGATGGTTCAGGTGGTCCAATTAAAAGAGCTCTGCGTAAAGCAGGGTATATGACACGAGACGCACGAGAAGTCGAGCGTAAAAAAGTTGGCAAACACAAAGCTCGCAAAGGTACACAATACTCTAAGCGTTAATTTGTATTGTGCTCATCTGCATATGGGGGATCGTCTAGCGGCAGGACTACGGACTCTGACTCCGTTAACCTAGGTTCGAATCCTAGTCCCCCAGCCACTTTTTTCTTTTCGCGCAAAAAAGTAGAGTTAACTCTTTTGGAAGAAAAGGTAATCCATAACGCGAATGTGCGTCTTGTGTTTTATACAACAATAATCATTATGTGAGGAAGAGGTTAGCATGGCAATCATTACAAATAAACGATCCGTCATGACACTTTATTCGGGTGCTGTCGATATACTTAGCCACCGCGTACGCATCGTCCTCGCGGAAAAAGGCGTGTCTTACGAAGTGGTTAATATTGAGACACGCGGCAAGCCGGAGGATTTGCTGGAATTAAATCCTTATGGCAGTGTTCCTACCTTGGTTGATAGAGAGTTGGCGCTTTACGAGCCAAATGTGATCGCAGAATATCTCGATGAACGCTTTCCACATCCTCCATTAATGCCTGTTTATCCTGTAGCAAGAGCTAAAGCAAGATTAATTATTTATCGTTTTGACCGTGAATGGGGCCCATTAATTCGTAAGTTGGAAACCGGAAAGGGAACTGATTTACGGGCTACAGCAAAAGAATTGATAGGTTACATACAGCAACTTGTTCCGCTATTTAATGCATCTCCCTATTTTATGGGCGATGAATTTACACTGGTAGATTGCTGTATAGCGCCCGTTTTATGGCGACTTCCAGCATGGGGGATTACATTTTCTCCAGTAGAAAGCAAAGCAATTAATAAATATGCTGAGCGAGTGTTCCAACGTGATTCATTTCAAGCTAGTCTTACTGAAGCAGAACACGAATTAAGAAAATTAGCTAAAGCAGAAGCAGTTTAAGGGAGTAATAAAACATGCTGTCTAATAGACCATATCTTTTACGAGCATTTTATCAATGGATAGTGGATAGTAACTGTAATCCTGTATTGGTCATTGATGCAAACAATCCAAATTCAAAAATACCTCAAGACTATGCTGAAGGCGGAGAAATTGTATTTAATATCTCTCCTTCAGCTGTACGCGATTTGAAAATGTTGAATGATTTGATTGAATTCAAAGCCTCTTTTTCTGGTGTGATACATATTATTTCTGCACCTATCAAAGCTGTTTTAGCTGTTTACGCGGAAGAAAACGGCGAAGGTATTTTCTTTGATGAAGAAGATGATGCAGGTGATGATAGCGGCGCAGAAGAAGTTGTAAAGCTTAAAAGCATAGATGGATCTAACGGGATGGACTCGTTAGATTTACAGTCTGCCTCAGGTAACCCTTCCGTTAATAAAGCAAAACCATTTTTAAAATTGGTTGAGTAAGCTGCCTTTTTCATTGGTTATGCCAGCAAAAGCTGGCATTCCATATTATGTTTTACCTTAGCCTGGATGCTTCATCAAGCAGCGTAGCGATGTAACGGCTACCCCGCACCGCCTTTGTCATCCGCTATAATTTGAGTTTGCTCTATTCGATATATTCACTTTGTTGACTATCTCACTTTCATTATTTTCTTTGCCACATATATGATGATGTGAAAATAATCGATGGCGGTGGAGTAATGTCTGGCTTTTGCGCATCAACTTCAATTGCATAGCTGTTTCATACAATTGAGCTACTGTTTCATAATATTTTTCAGAATTGATTTTTCCTGTAGTAAGAAGATTATTATCGCTTTCTTCATCTGCCGAACTATCAGTGTCGCTAAATGACGCAATTTTTGTTGATGATCCGCTACTGGTTAAATCCAAAGATCTTTTTTTACCTGAGCGCAGTGTTTCATGCATTGGCGGAGCATATTCTTGGGTATCATTAGCTTTCTCTTTGGTAATAGTGGTAGAGCTATTTTCAATACAAGAAGTAGTAGTATTGCAGTAATGAAGTTGCGAGGCAGTTTCATATAGTTGCGTGATGCTATTGATTTTTGGATTTTTACCTACAGGACAAAATGTTGCTAGTAAAATATTGACATGATCTTCTAAAATATTGACATGATCTTCTAATGCTTTCATATGATTTTCCAGCATTAAAGGTGTTCGCAGTTTGACTTCTTGAGTAATAAATTTTTCTATTGAACGCGCTAATTTGCTGATATTACTATATCCGCATTTAAGAGTAAAATAAGATATCAAATTTTGAAGTGCCTCATCATCTTCGGCTTCTTCTGCCTCGCTCTTTTGTATGAATTCTATTATTACTGTATCTACACCTTTTTCTGAGCTATTTTTTTCCAAAAAATCTAATATTTTTTTATCTACATTTTCTTTAGGCAAGACATGTACTTCTAACCTATCTTTTATCGTTCGATAGACTGATATTTCTTTTGCTTTTTTTAGAATGGCAATGGTTTGATCGTCAAATTCTTTGCCATCTTTGGGTTCGTCCTTTAATAATAGTAAATTATTATATTCTCTATCTTGTTTTAATATTGCGCGGTGGTCTTGATTAATCAAAAGAGGATCGTCAACAAAGTATAATTCTTCTGCATGTTTTTTCCAACCACCGAATTCTCCGTATTTGGCAGCGGTTTGATTGGTAATCAATGAAATAATTTTGTGAAACTTTGATTCAAACAAATGGTCGGGTGAATTGATAATATTGTAAATATCTTGTTTGGCGATTTTAATATTATGTTGAAATTGCTCAATGTCAATATAAAGGCAATTTTTGATAATGAATTCCGCTAATTTATCTATACACTCAGCGGGAGTGAGTGACACCAGGCTATTCAAATATTCTGGAGTTAAAATAATATTTTCTTCTTTAAAATGGATATTTTCTGCAGATAAGGAGGCTGCATATTTAACAACGCTGGCTAAATCAGTTGTTAAGGACAAGCTGGGAGTTAAAAAATATTTTTTTGCGCAATCTGGCGATGGCCCATCAATGAGATAAAGTTCAACATCATCTGCATTATTCTTTTTCAATTCATCCGCCACTAATGCGGCGAGACTGCAGCCATATGAATAACCTGCTATTAAATAAGGCGACGCGGAAGAGTAGTGTACTGAAATTTTTCTCATGCTTTTAGCAATTAACAGGGCTTGCTTTTGCAAGCTGGATTGGTCGTAGTTCGCGCCTTCCAAATTCCCGATAATTTGCGGGTTACACCAAATGTATATATCCCTATAGTCACCCAAATCTCGTAACGTTTCAATTAAATCCCGATACTCCGCAGCATTTCCTAAAATACCGGGAATTAAAAAAATTGGAACCTGATCTGGCATGGCTGGGATGGACGGAATATGAGGACTGGATGATGTAAATTTGCCTGAAGCATGTCCAGGTTCTCCACTGATTCGGGCTTTCCTAAAGGTCATAAAAATCAACTCCCCAAAGAGTATGTAATAGTTATTTTATTATGTTGATTCATGTTATTTTATCTAAACAACTGAAAATTATATACGGGTATTCGTATACTTCCAGATCTATTTGCATCATGCAGGTCTATCATTCAGTATACAGAGTGTTTGATGTTGCGCGGTTATACAATATGATAGCTGGAAATGTCTTATTGTATAATTTTCGAGCTGAGTTAAGAATAATTTTCAGGAGTTCCCGCTGAAAAACGCGAGAACCCCTGTGTGTTTATATGCTGCGCAAAAGCAAAGCTTTTGCTTGCACCAAAGGGGAAGAATCGCGGTTCTTCCCCTTTGGAAACCCCCATCGCGCAAGGTTAGCGGGAACCGCTGAATAATTTTACGTCTGATGCTATCATGATAAAATACATGCGCATTATTGTTTTATCCTAGAAAATGACTAACTTGTCAATCATTCTTACTGAAATTTTAATTTTTCATTATTGTTTGTGTCTTCCGAGCTTCCTGATGGTGACCGCGTGCGCTCCGGAGTATTTCCCTGTGATAATCTTACTTTTCTTTTGGTGGTGCTTCTTGGTTGGAAAATAACATCATTACCGCCATTCAAATAAACAGTAGGTGAGAGTGAGACTTGCGTGTATTGTTTAAGATTCAATAAGGGTTTTAAATTTTCACTCAAGCTTTTGATAGTCATGTATCCTGACAAGATATCAATATTAACTCTAGTGGATAAGGATAATGTCTTGCTCAGCTGGCGTTCAATGGCAGCAGCAGTAATGGAATCTCCACCTAAATCTTGGTAGCAGTCATCCAGATCAATCTGATTTTCATCCATATCCAAAACATTTGACCAGATTTTTCTGATTTTGGATTGTAAATCAGTAAGAGGCTCTTTAAGGATAATACTAGGAAGGTTTATTGTTTGTTTTGATTGCAGTGCTCGCGTATCTACTTTGCCATTCGATGTGATGGGTAATTCCGCCAAAATTTCAATATTTTTTGGAAAGCAAATGGCAGGAAGAAATGTTTTTGAAAGATAAACGCGAATTAACCGACGCACCTCTTTTGCCTGTAGACCATTTGAACTCGGAACAATATAAGCGGAGAGCCCTGTTAAATTTTTATTCGGAATAAGAGCAATATCTTTTATGAGGGGATTGAGACGTAATATTTTTTCTATCACATCTAATTCAACTCTTACTCCATTCAGTTTGATTTGCTTATCTTTGCGGTACATGTACTTAACAGCAAGCGTATTATCATTTTGTAATTGATAGCAACAAGTATCGCCGGTTGCATAAAGCCGCATCATTTTTCTGTTACCTGAATGATCATCGGCAGGAAAAAACATTTCTTTTTGGCGATCAAAATAAACCGTTTTAAATTTTGTTGAATTTGCTACTTCATTATCAATATAACCTAAAGCAATACCGGGCCCTGCAACATACAATTCACCCGGTACGCCAATAGAGCAAAGCGAAAAATTATCAGGGTTGAGAATAAACATTTGCATGTTTCGAATAGGATAACCAATTAAGCAAGGATCAATGCCTTCTTTAAATAGAAAGAGAGACAAACATATGCCTGTTTCAGTGAGACCAAATCCATTCCACATTTTTCGATTTAAGCGCGCATCTTTCCACAATTGCATAGCTGTTTCACTGGGGGCAGCACCCATGCTAATGACATCATCAAAGGGCGATTGAGGGTCATAATTGCTTAATAAGTTGGAAAGGAAGACGGCATAATTAAGTTCATATTTTTTAGCAATGGTATTGACCACGTTGGGAGAGAAGCGTCCTTTTTCATAAGTAAAATGAAATTGACCGCGTTGAGAGGCAAGGGCAACCAGCCAATCAAATAAAAATGCATCAAATTCTTTTTGTGCAGAACAATATACTTTTCTGTCTGGTTTCAATTGTTGGTCGTAATGCAAGGAATAGAGCAAATTGGCAAAACCACCGTGTGATGAGATCACTCCTTTAGGCGCAGCTATTTCGCCGCTTGATCCAGAGGTATACATGATATAAGCAGGATTTTCCGGCTTTAAGGAAATCAATGGATAATTGTCGTGACAGGACTGTATGGCTTGAGCAGTCTTGTTATCCTGGAAATTGATAAGTTGTTTATTAGAGTCTTTAAACAGAAATTGAGTCTCATTATCAATCAGAATAAAAGGGGTATCTTGTCTATTCGTTTTAAGAAAGAATTTGGGACAATGTTCATTTTCAATCGTGACCACTACGCCTCCTGCCTTAAAAATAGCAAGCATGGCAATGATGAGATGGGGGGATCGCTGCATGCAAATACCAATGTTGGTATGTGGGCTAACACCTTGCAGGATAAGATAGTTAGCGAGTTGAGAGCTGAGAGAGTCAGCTTGTTGATAAGTTAATGTGGTAGCCGTCAGTGTTTCGTCATGATAAACGACAAATAGTTCATCAGGATATTCAAGAGATCTTTTGTGAAAAAACTCAGGAACTAACATTTCACATTCAAATTGCTTATCTGTTGCATTTAATTGATCAATTAATACTTTTTCTTCATCTAGCAACAGGGGAATAGTCGAAATAGTGTGATGCGGATTTTCTGAAATGACTTGTAAGGTTTTGGTAAAATGTTTGATGATACGATGGATGGTATGGATATTGAATAAATCAGTATTGTATTCGATGAAACATTGGCAAGAACCATCAGGATATTTATCAATACTAAAGCCGAAATAAGGAAATTTACAGCATCCCAAATCCAATTCTATAGGATAAGATGCTTTCGTATCATGTAAAGTCAAAGTGGGTTTTTCTTCATTGAATACCAGCATGACACTGAAAGGTGAAGTGGTACGCAGCGTTGACTTTGTATTGCTGCTAATAGCTTTTTGAACAATCAAGTCTAAAGGCAGTTGATTCGTTAAAGCTCTTTTTTGCGTTTTTTTAACTTGGTCAAGAAGATCCAGAAAAGTGATGTCTTTTGCGAATTTTAAACGTAGAGCGATGCTATTAAAGAAACAACTCACAAAAGCATCCATGTTTTCTTTATTTGCATGTTTGCGATTGGCAGAGGTAATGCCTATGCAAATATCTGTTTCGTCACTATATTGATGGAGTAAGGAGTACAAGCCGGCAATGAAAATTTGATTGATTGAATTTCCCTTGTAATTTTCATTAGTTTGTATCTTGGTAACTAATTCACTGCTTAATGTAAATCTTTGTCGTTTGCCTGTTAAACCAAATGCTTTTTGCGGTAGAGCATCGGTTTGCAAATTAATATTATTAAGGTCAGAAAGCTGTTCTTGCCAATATTGTAATCTCTGTTTGATTTCTAACAGTTCCAGGTTCAGCTTTACCTCTTCCAGAGAGGGAAGTGGAATGAATGCGTTTGTTTTGTCTTCGTGAATAATATGGTTATATAGCGCAGATAAGTCCTTGAATAGAATTCCTCTGGATTTTTCATCTATGATGGTATGACTAAATATCATGGAGAATTGATAAGTATTTTCACCCACTTTAATTAATATCGCACGCCAAAGCGGATGTTCACGATGTTTGAATGGTTGACCTATGAAATTTTCTTTATTTATTTTTTTGAGAGTAAGATAAAAATCTTCAATATTATGCACGGAGGGCGGCGAAGAAATATGTGTATTGATGCTCGTGATATCGACGTATTCAAACGGCATTTGCTGTGCAACATAGATATTTTGGATAGGATTGACATGAAAATATAACCCTGATTCATCTTCTCCAACAATAGCTCGTAACATTTCATGCCGTGTCACCAGTAAATTAAAAGCCTGCTTGAATGCATCTATATTAATATGCCCGAAAATATCGACAGCAACACTGAGATGATTGCTAATCGAATTTGGATGAAGCTTATCCAACAGTAATAAGTTAGATTGTGCGCCGTGTGGATAAATTTTATCGTGTCGCTGCATGCTCCGAAACCTCGCGCTTTTTTTGCTTTATGTGAATCTGATGATAAGATATCCCAGAATATACCCGAAACGCTTTGGGTATATATACCATATTATTTATTTTTTATATATCTAAGAGCCTGTTCAACATCTTAAAGAGCTTGCTGTAAACAGCTTGCCAAATTCGCTACGATGGCACATCCTTGTGCCATCCCGCGCCGCTCATGGCGCTAGGCGCGAATGCGGCAAGCTGTTTACAGCAAGCTCTTTAAGATGTTGAACAGGCTCTAACAGGCTGTGAACGTCATGAAAGCATTAACAGATTCAAACGTAATCAATCTTGGGAGATATTTTTATAAACTGGCGGAGCGAAGCCAGGATATCTTCTGGATAAGAGACATTGATTATCAAACACAACTTTACATTAGTCCTGCCTATGAAGAAGTTTGGGGGCTTTCTTGCGAGAGTTTATATGAAGACGGCGGATCCTGGTTAACCATTGTACACCAGCAAGATCGTGAACAAGTCGAGCAACAGCTTGCTCAAATTAGAAATTCTCCCATTGAGGGTAACAGTTATTCGCTGGAGTATCGCATCATACGCACCGACAATGAAATTCGTCGTATTCATGAAATCAACATTCCTCTTTTTGACACTAATGATTCGCTTATTGGTTTTGCTGGTATTGCAAAAGATGTCACTCAGGAAAAGCTGCGTTTAGCAGAATTAGAGCAGGCAAGTGAATTTTTCCGGTTCTTTTCTGAAAAAGTACGTGCTGTTTTTTGGGCACGGGATGCAACTTGTAACAGGCAATTATATCTTAGTCCTGGATATGAAAAAGTGTGGTGTCGCAGTCGGGAGAGCTTGTATGCAAATCCCGATTCATGGATAGCGACTCTTCATCCTGATGACAGAGAGGGGCATTCCAGAGCTGCCCGTATGGAAACCTATGAAGAAATGGGCCAAGATGCCCAATATGAATTGCGCTATAGAATATTTACGCCAAAAGGTGAAATGCGCTGGATTAAAGATACCAGTTTTCCTATTCAAAATGAAAAAAACCAATTTATTGGGTTTGCCGGAATTGCTGAAGACATCACTAAAGAGGTATTGCATGAACAAAAACTACGGGATGCAATGGAGCGTGCAGAAGTGGCAAATCAAGCGAAATCTGACTTTCTGGCAATGATAAGCCATGAATTACGCACGCCATTGAATGCGATTTTAGGTATGGCGCAAATTTTGAAAATGAAGGGGTTGCCGGCAGAATCTGAGGAATATGTTGATATTATCAGTAATGCAGGCAACAGTTTATTATCGTTGGTGAGTGATGTTCTGGATTTTGCACGGTTAGAAGCAGGAAAATTATCTTTTTCTAATGATCCATTTGATTTGCAGCGTTTAATCGAGCAAATCGTTCATAGTATGCAATATCAAGCGCGTGAAAAAAATATTGATTTGATTCTGGAATATCATCCGGATTTATACAATGCAGTCATTGGAGATGCGAATCGTGTCAGACAAGTGTTAGTCAATTTAATTAGTAATGCAGTCAAATTTACAGAAAAAGGATGTATTAGAGTTGTTGTAAACTGTGTCAAGCAGATTGCAACAAAAGGAATGTTTGAAATTAAAGTCATTGATACGGGAATTGGTATATGTCCTGATAAATTGGATAGTATTTTTGAAAAATTCAGTCAAATTGATTCTATTTATCATCGTAAACAACGCGGAATAGGTTTAGGGCTTGCTATTACCAAGCAATTAATAGAAGCGATGAGCGGGGAAATTTACGTAGAGAGTAAATATGGTAAAGGATCTGAATTCACGTTCACATTGTCATTAAAGCTGCAGCAATTACAAGGGAATGAAAATCCCTATTCTGAATTAATTAATCACAAATATCTATCATGCAAGTCACCCTATGCTCTAAAAGTATTATTGGTCGAAGATAATGTAATTAATCAGAAAATTGCAAAAATCATGCTGGAAGATTTGGGTTGTCATGTTGACATCATTGATAATGGGCAGGAAGTCATGAGAAAAGTATCTGATTTATTGAATTATGACATTCTTTTTATGGATGTCGGGCTTCCTGATATTAGTGGTTTTGATATTGTTTCTAGCTTACGCAAAATCCCTGCTTTAAAAGAACTCCCGATTGTTGCAATGACAGCTCATATTCTTGAGCGTGATCGTCAACAAGCATTTGCTGCCGGTATGAATCGTATCATTGCAAAGCCAATTAGTTATGATGAAATAGCAATGGTTTTGGATGAGTATTCTGCATAATGAGGCGAAATCGTCATGGGTAGGCGGGGCGCTTGCTGTAACAGGTTGCCAAATTCGCTCCATGACGCGCTAGTTGCGAATGTGGCAGCCTGTTTACAAGCAAGTGCTTGAGATTTTAAACAGGTTCTGAAGCTCGGGTTAGGTTTGACTCTATCACTGATACTGAAATATCTTCACAACTTTTTGAACACCGGAAACTTGTCTTGCAATATCAATGGAAGTTTCAGCTTGTTCACGATTCACTATTCCCATTAAATAGACAACTCCATTTTCGGTGACTACTTTAATGCTGCCAGATTTTAAATCTTCAGTAGCCAGCATTTCTGTCTTGATTTTGGCTGTGATCCAAGAATCGCTGGTGCGTGTGAGGGAAGAAGTGGGGCCTTGAATCGTGATTTGATTATATACGCGAGAAATATCTTGTACGGATTTAGCGATTTCTTCAGTTTGTTGTTTCCATGCAGGATTGGGTGTTTCACCAGTCAGTAATACCACGCGATTGAAGACAGTGACTTCGATATGGGATTCCTTGTGCAAGGCGGGAACTTTTCGTATCCGTTCAGAAACTTTGTTTGCGATTTCAGTATCATTGAGAATATTTTGTAAGGTGCGATGATCATAAACAACAGCAATGGCAGCAGCACCTGCTGCTGCGCCTGCAACAAAAAAACAGCCTTGCAATGCCAGTGATAAAGCCGAAATGATAAAAATTTGTTTACACAATTTTTTCATGATATTACATCTCCGTGACCAAATAAGCGAAAGTCAATTATGTCGCATAGGCAATGAATGATTAGTATATGGGTTTCTTGAATCCGCGATGTATCATAAGCGGGTACACGAATTTCAATATCTTTTTCTTGTAAATGCTCGAGTATTTTACCACCATCAAATCCTGTTAAGGCAATGACTCCCATATTTTTATCATGTGCAGCTTTGATGGCATTGACGATATTTGCGGAATTTCCACTGGTGGAAATAGCCAGTAATAAATCCCCTGCTTGGCCAATTGTGCGTATCTGTTTGGCGAAGATATCGCTAAAATGATAATCGTTAGCGATGGCTGTCAGCGTAGGCATGTCAGTGGTCAAAGCGATAGCAGGCAGTCCAGGACGTTCTTGTTTAAAGCGATTTTGCATTTCAGCACTGAAATGCAATGCATCGCATGCGGAGCCGCCATTCCCGCAGCTCAAAATTTTATGGCCTTCCAAAAGAGCTTGAACGATTTCTTCACTTGCTTCGGCAATGATATTAATGATGGAGTCTGCAGCGTTTATTTTTGTCTGTATACTCTCAGTAAAATTTAATGTTATACGGTCAATGATGCTGTTCATATTTTTCTCTCAACAAGCCATTAGGGTTCTGTGCGTTAATAATCTACCGAAAATGCGTTTTTAATCCAATCTAATTGCCATTTTCCATCAATGAAAAGCAGGGCAATGACATCAAATCGGCTATTTACTCTATACAACCAGCCCGCCTTTTGCAAAAAATGGGTGGCTGTTTTGATAATCTTTCTTTGTTTGCTTTTATTAACTGTTTCAGCTGGGTAGCCATAATCCATTCGTTTGCGGCTTCTCACTTCTATAAATACGATATCTTCCTGATCGCGCATGACTAAGTCAATCTCACCATGAAAACATCTATAATTTTGTTCGAGTAACTGTAAGCCGCTGGATTGCAAATAAATTTTAGCTTTTTGCTCAGCTTGCTGGCCGCTGTGTTGTGAATTGATGAAGTCCATTTTTTATCCTATTTTATTTACTATGGATTATAGTTAGAATACGTTTTTCCAATTAAACGATAATGTTATGAAAAATGAGAGTACGGGCACGTTGTACGTTGTAGCGACACCAATTGGCAATCTGCAAGATATGACCTTGCGGGCGATTGAAGTGTTAAAGAAAGTAGACAGGATTGCAGCTGAAGATACACGGCATTCTGCACCATTATTAAAGCATTTTTCTATTATGAAACCCAGTCTTTCTATGCATGAATTCAATGAACGGGAACGCTTGAAAGTCATTATGGAGTTTTTGCAGCAAGGAGAATCGATAGCGTTAATTAGTGATGCGGGAACGCCATTGATTAGTGATCCCGGCTTTCATTTAGTAAGAGAGGCAAAAGCGCAAGGGATAAACGTCGTTGCTGTGCCGGGTGCGTGTGCTGCTATTGCTGCATTAAGTGTAGCAGGGCTGCCGACGGATAGATTTACGTTCGAAGGCTTTCTCCCTGCCAAGCCAGAAGCACGCCGTAATCGGCTTGCAACATTACTGCATGAAGCAAGAACAATGATTTTTTATGAAGCGCCGCATCGATTGGCATCGGTGCTGCAAACCATGGCAGAAGTATTTGGCCGCAAACGAAAAGCTGTTGTTGCACGTGAATTAACCAAGATATATGAATCCGTGTTGACAAATGATCTTGCAGGGTTGATTCAATATTTTGATGAGCATCCCCATAGTTTGCGCGGCGAATTTGTGATTCTAGTCGATGGAATTGAAGAAGAAGAAAGTGAGAGCAAGGAAGTCAAGTCGGAAAATGTGTTAGATGTCTTGCTGGAGGAACTGCCTTTGAAACAAGCAGCAGCACTTGCAAGTAAAATCACGGGTGAACGTAAAAATGTTTTATACAAACTGGCTTTGGCAAAGAAAGGTGGAAAATGACTGATAACATTGATATCTCAGTATTGGTTGTTAATTTCAATACTGCTGAGCTTGTGAAGAAATGTGTGGAATCAGTTCTCAATCAGCAAAATGTTATATTCGAAATTATAGTAATCGATAATGACAGCCGCGATAATAGCGTTGCTGTTTTGCAAACATTAACACCTCGAATTACATTTATTGCCAATCAGGATAATAAAGGATTTGGCAAAGCAAATAATCAGGCATTTAAATTGAGTCGTGGACGTTATATTTTCATGCTTAATCCTGATGCAGTGTGTCTTACTCATCAGGATTTGAATCGTGCAGTGAAATTCATGGATGAGCATGCAGAATTTGGATTAGTAGGTACGCGTATTTTGAATTGTAATAATCGTGTCGAGCATACTACTTACGATCATTATCCTCACCAAAAACAAACCAGTATGGATTTTTCTCATTTACCCGGCGATTTGGCTGCTGTATTAGGAGCAAGCATGATTGCCAGACGTGATGTATTTGAAAAAATAAAAGGATTTGACGAGGATTTCTTTTTGTATGGAGAAGAAACGGATTTGTGTCTTCGTATACGTAAAGCAGGTTACTGTATTGGATATTGCGATACCGTTTCAGTGCAGCATGTAGGCAGCGCTAGTGAGAAAGGTAATCCACGTGAAGAAGTGATACGCAAGAAAAAAGTTGGCAAGTTACTTTTTTATCGCAAACATTATCCGGCTGCTGATGTACGAAAGATTGTTAAACGTGATCTCAGGCGGGCACGCTTTCATTTACTGAGGTTATCATTAATCAAAATGTTATTTGGGTTGAATAAAAAACAGGAAAAAAAATACCGGCATCATAGGGTTGCGCGGGATTTAGCTAGAAATTACTTAGAGCAGGCCCTTAATTAGTCGCTGGCGCGAAATTGAATTGATTATTATTTATTCATAATCTCTGTTTAGTTTTTATTTTTACTTCCAGTTTTCTCATTTTTGTGTTTGATTTCTATTTTATATTGGTTATTCTCATTTTCAAGGCGCACTACTCTTGCAATAAGCCATCTTCGTAAAAATGTTCTAATTTCTTTTATCAATAACTTCGTCATTGCGAACCCCACGTTTTTTGTGGGGTGAAGCAATCCAGTCTTTTGAATGGTCATTGCAAAATTCCCCTGAAAAAATAAGCAAATCGCAAGAGAAGAACAAATTAATAGAACTATTCTGGATTGCTTCACCCCACAAAAAACGTGGGGCTCGCAATGACGAACCACCAAATTGCTATCGTATTTAATTAATTTCGCGCCAGCGACTAATTACTGATGGGGGTTGATGCTCATCCGGGGAACTTTAGCACAATTTCCATATCGTGAAGTGGATTGGTCTGATCTCGCAAACAGGCTGTAGTATTTAAGTAAATTTGTATTATCATGCAGGTGGTTTGATAAATATTCGAGTTCTAAAAGAGGTATATAGTATTTATCCAGCTTACCATCTTTAAATGTCTGATATAATTTCTTTATTGTTTTGTAATTAATTTGCAAGTTTTTGTATAAAAAATACAATCCTAAGCGAGCTGTAGCATTGGTTATCAAGACGGAATATCGATCCAGTAAATGCAAGTCATCCAGGATTTTCATTAAATCAAAATCATGCTCTCTTAAAAAACACGCTGGTATTTTTCTTAATATTTTTCGGCAAGAGAATTTTTTTTGTAAATTTTTATATTTAAATGGTAATGATAGATAATGTAACGAATTTGATTGAATCAAATCATTTAATTCTATGGATGTGTTGTTTTTCACTAATCTTTTAGTAAGAAAGCAGATGTTTTGACGAACTTCAAGCAGGCCGGTTTGTAATGCATAATTCAGTAAATTTTCATTTTCAAAAAGTTTGCAAACCATGTTGAAATTTGAAACGGTGATACATTTTTTTGATGATAACATCATGCTGAGAGCGGAGCGAATTTTGCAGTTGCCAGCGAGGATAAAAAACAAGTATTCGATATCAGACGGTAATCTACTGGAGTAGTTAACTGGTATCCATGATCCATATTGTTCCAGATAAGTGTTAGCTATTGCAATATTATGGGTTTTATTATGAGTGTTTAGTTTTTGTAATTCGTGGATTTTTTCTTTCGTTTCAATGGATAAAAAATAGATATCGAATTTATCCAGTAAATATTTTTTGAATTCCATGCCTTCCTTTGTGATCCAGAGCCCATCACCAATTGAAGCTGATATGCAAGCAGTTTGTATGTTGCCGAAACGACTCAAAGAAATTTTCTTATCTAATGAAATTTGTTTGCAAAATTGTATGATTTCTTTAGGCAAACATAAGCATGGTTTTCTTATCCAGTGCGCTCCATCTATACCTAAGTGAGGAAACCAGGTATTTTTAAATCCTGAATTAATTCCGGTAGAGCGATACATAGGAAAGCCGCGAATGACGGTCATCAGTCTGGGGCCTTCACGCCATTCAAACATCTTGATCAATCGTTGCTGATCTCGTGCCTGCATAAAAAACCTTTGCCTAAAAACAATATAATAACAGAAGGCATTATTTATGATAAACTCGCGCCCGAGTCAGCTAGACAACCGCTCTTTTTGAAAAGGGAGGAAAGTCCGGGCTCCATAGGGTAAGGTGCCAGATAACCTCTGGGAGGCGCGAGCCTACGGAAAGTGCAACAGAAAGTATACCGCCACGCCTCCGCAATCTGCGGTGGCAGGGTAAGGGTGAAATGGTGCGGTAAGAGCGCACCGCGTAACTGGTAACAGTTGCGGCATGGTAAACCCCACCTGGAGTAAGGCCAAATAGGAACTCTATAGTGCGACCCGTACTGAGTTTGGGTAGGCTGCTTGAGGTGTTTGGTGACGAACATCCTAGATAAATGATTGTCCTAGACAGAACCCGGCTTATCGGCTGACTCACGCATTTTAAGGCCAAACAACTTTGTCGCGTACAAAGTTAAAACAATAGACAATAGACATTCGCGATTCGCGCTCTGACGTGTCAAATAGTGGTAGAAAGTGTTGTTTTGTGGAAAATTGTGGTATATTTACTATTACCCACAGGAGTCTTCAGCTGCTTTCCAATGTGATGGGTTCTTTTTTCTCCTGTGGGCTTCTCTCTCGAGGAGGTTAATGCAGTGTTTCGCGGTATCACTGGGATCAACATCGATGCGAAGGGCAGGATCGCGATGCCGATCCGATACCGTGATCGTCTGCAATTAGACAGCAAAAGTGCAGTGGTTTTAACGATAGATACCGAAGAGCGCTGTTTACTTCTGTATCCGCTGCCAGATTGGGAAGAAATCGAGAAGAAGCTGGCTGGACTTCCAAGTTTTAATCCAGCCGCGCGTCGTATCCAGCGTTTGTTGGTAGGACACGCAACGGATGTGGAAATGGATAGTCACGGTCGTATTCTATTGCCTCCTTTGTTACGCGAATATGCAGGATTGAATAAACGTGTAGTGATGGTAGGGCAAGGAAAAAAGTTTGAATTGTGGGATGAAACTCATTGGGAACAGTGTCGCGGTAAATGGCTGCAGGAAGAATCTGATGCAAATGAATCCGCACTACCCGAAGAAGTGAAGTCTATTTCGTTGTGATGTAAAGGGATTTTACTGACTAACATGGCTGCTTGCCGAATGGACGAAATGTTTCACCAACATATTCCAGTACTGCTCAATGAAGCAATCGCTGGGCTGCTCACTTCACCTGATGGCATTTATATTGATGCTACTTTCGGGCGAGGCAGTCACACGCGCGCAATTTTAAATGCATTAAGCCCTAAAGGCAGGTTAATTGCTTTTGATAAAGATCCTGAAGCCGTTGCTTACGCCAAAAAACATTTCTCTGATGATAAGCGGTTTACTATTCTCCATCATAGTTTTGCTGATCTGCAAACCTGTTTGAGTGAAATGAATCTCTTTGGCCAGATTAATGGAATTTTGTTTGATCTTGGCGTATCGTCTCCTCAATTGGATAATCCTGAACGCGGTTTTAGTTTTGCCAAAGAAGGCAAGTTGGATATGCGCATGGATACCAGTCAAGGCATAGATGCCATGACATGGATAACCCGCATTCCAGAAGAAGAATTGGCTGATGTGCTTTGGAAATATGGGGAAGAAAAATTCTCCCGTCGTATTGCAAAAGCCATTGTGACAACACGTGAACAGAAACCCATTACAACGACTTCTCAATTGGCAGATATTATTAAATTTGCTATACCAAAACCTAAAAAGCCGCAGGATAAACATCCAGCAACGCGCAGTTTTCAAGCGATTCGTATTGCCATTAACCAGGAATTAACTGATTTAGAGCGGGCGCTCGCTCAAGCATTAGAAGCTTTGTTGCCGGGCGGGCGGTTAGCTGTCATCAGTTTTCATTCTTTAGAAGACCGCATCGTAAAACAATTTATAAAGCATCATGAGAAGGGTGAAGATTTACCTCGCGGGCTGCCAGTGAAAGGAAAACATCATAGCGCAAGACTCAAATCAAGTGGTAAGCCTGTTAAACCTGAAATGAAAGAAATTAATCTTAATCCAAGGTCACGTAGTGCCATTTTACGAATTGCGGAGAAAATATCATGAACGCGGCAGCTCGCTTGGTTCAGCAAAGCGTATCTCGTCATTTAGTATTGACTCACTTTTTAAACCGGCAGCAAATTGCAATTGCCATATTAGCGCTTGGCGTATTGTTATCGGCTATCAGCATTATTTATGTCACTCATGTGACACGAATTTTGCATGCTGCCTATCAGCGTAATCTGGCAATGCAAGATCGTTTACATGTAGAACGCGGGCAATTATTATTGGAGCGCAGCACCTGGATGATGCAAGCTCGTATTCAGCAATTTGCTGAAAATAATTTAGGGATGGTGATCCCTGATCATAAATCGGTGAAGATCATTCATAAGTGAATTTTTCATTAGACGAAAGTGACGAAAGAAGTCTCAAGTGGCCCCATCTGATCCCAGGCATTCAGCGATGTCGAAAGAGCGCACAACTTATGTTGCGTGGCGCTTCTACCTGATTTTATCATTCATCGCTCTTATTGTTGCAGGGCTGGTTTGGCGAGTCTTTGATCTCGCTGTTTTGAACCAGCATTTTTTGCGGCATCAAGGTGACGAACGTGTATTGCGTATGGTCAGTACTCCTTCCTTCCGCGGCATGATAATGGATAGAAATGGTTTTCCGCTGGCTGTCAGTACGACGGTGTATTCAGTATGGGTAAATCCCCAGGAATTCTCTCCGCTAACAGAAGATTTGTCAGCGTTATCACGTTTGTTAGGATTGAAATCGAAAGATATTATTAACAGTGCAAAACAAAATACAAAAAAACATCGAGAATTTGTTTATCTCAAGCGTGCGATTTCCCCTGTATTAGCGAATCAGGTTAAAGTATTAAATATTCCAGGTACGTATTTGCAGCAAGAATATAAGCGTTATTATCCTGAAGGTGAAATTACCTCGCATATTATTGGCTTCACCAATATAGATGATCAAGGTCAGGAGGGTTTGGAGCTAGGTTATAATCAATGGCTGCAAGGTGAGCAAGGAAAGAAATGGGTAATCAAAGATAGAATTGGGCGCGTCATTTCAGATGTGCAAACTATTCAAGATGAAAAACCTGGTAGTGATCTGGTTTTAAGTATAGATAGACGTATCCAGTATCTGGCTTATCGCGAATTGTTATCGGGGGTGATTCAAAATCAAGCTGCTTCAGGTACAGCAATTGTCATGGATGCGCAAACGGGTGAAATATTGGCGATGGTCAACGTGCCTTCATTTAATCCGAATAATCGTCAAGGTGTAAAAAGTGATGCATTTCGTAACCGTGCTGCGACAGATGTGTTTGAGCCTGGATCTACCATCAAGGCTTTTACCGTAGCGAGTGCGCTGGAAAGCGGTGTGATCACCCCTGATTCCATGATCGACACTTCACCAGGCTGGATGCGGGTTGGGCGTAATGTCGTAAAGGATGAGCATGGTAATAATGGAATAATGAGTATTTCACAGATTTTGCAGAAATCCAGCAATATGGGCGCAGCAAAGATTGTGCTTGCTTTACCGCCAAATCAATTATGGAGTATGTTGCATAGAGTCGGGTTTGGGGAAAATACAGGCGTAGGTTTTCCGGGTGAGCAAAATGGTGTACTGATCAAGCACAACCCTTGGGGGCAGTTTATTCTGGCAACCTTATCATTTGGATATGGTATGTCAGTTACTCCATTGCAAATGACGCGGGCTTATTCTGTTCTTGCCAACCATGGCGTGAAGCTACCCCTCTCTTTGCTCAAGCTGGAGGGTGTACCTAAAGGCGAACAAATCATAGACCACAAGATTGCCGAGCAAATGCTCTCGTTGTTGGAGTCAGTGTTCGCAAAAGGGGGTACTGCCCAAACCATTTCTATTCCAGGATATCGAGTTGGGGGTAAAACAGGCACCTCAAAAATGGTGGGCGAAGGCGGTTATCAAAAAAACCATTATACATCTTCAGTGGTGGGAATAGCTCCGCTTAGTAACCCCCGTATTGTGATCACAGTAGTGATTCATGATCCACAAGGGAAAAATTATTATGGCGGTCTTGTTTCCGGCCCTGTTTTTCAAAAAATCATGGAAGGTACACTCAGAATGCTGGATGTTCCGCCGGATGCTTCTGATTTTGAAACAAATCTCTAATCTTTAAGGGCCTGCTTTGAATTCAGGCTATTTCGCGTTATATTTGAACATTTTCGCATTCACGAGTGAATAGCATACATGCGTTTATCGATATTACTAAAAGAGGTTTATCAACTTCCGGATAATGCGGACAGGGATATTTCCAGTTTAACCTTAGACAGTCGGTCTGTGGGTGAAAATGGCTTATTTCTAGCAATAAAAGGGTCGCATCTGGATGGCCGTCAATATATTCAAAATGCCATTTCGCACGGCGCTCAAGCGGTCCTTGTGGATGCTGATTCTGCAAATGAGCCTCTGGCCTGGCAAGACAACGTGCCTTTGATACCTATCCAGCACTTGCAAAAAAAAGCAGGGGAACTGGCAGCCCATTTTTATGGTAATCCAGCTAAAAAATTGCGAATGATAGGGATTACAGGAACTAGCGGTAAAACCTCGTGCTCGCATTTTATTGCTCAATCATTACAGTCATTACATATTCCCTGCGGTATTATCGGAACGTTGGGCAGCGGTTTTTATGGTGCCTTGGGTGTGGCTGGTTTAACGACACCCGATGCCATCACATTACATTCCACCTTGAATCAATTTGTTTTACAGGGTGCAAAAGCCATTGCGATGGAAGTATCGTCACACAGCATAGATCAAGGCCGTATTTCGGGTATTGAATTTGATGTTGGGGTTTTCACTAATCTGACGCAAGACCATCTTGATTATCATGGTGATATGGAATCCTATGCAGCCGTTAAACGCCGCTTTTTAGCAGAAATGTCCACAAAACAAGTGATTATCAATGCGGATGATACCTATGGCAGTCAGTGGATAAATGAATTATCAGCACAACATGTGTCTGTTTGGGCCTATTGCACGCGTCAATCTCCATCCATTCCTGCAGATGTTCCTTTGGTTTATTGCGATCATATCGAGTTAAGTCTGCAAGGGATTAAAGCATGGGTGAAAAGCCCATGGGGAGCAGGAGAGATATTCCTGCCGCTGATAGGACAATTCAACCTGAGTAATTGCCTGGGAGTTCTCACAGCTTTGTGCGTGACGGGTGTTTCTTTTAATGATGCTATTTTGTGCCTTTCCCGGTTAAGCGCGGTTTCGGGGCGTATGCAAACATTAGGTGGTAACGGGTTACCCTTGGTCGTCGTGGATTATGCGCATAAACCCGATGCATTAGAAAAAGTTTTACAAGCTTTGCGGGCGCATTCTGCCGGTAAATTAGGGTGTGTTTTTGGATGCGGCGGGGAAAGGGATAGGGGTAAAAGGCCATTAATGGCAAAAATCGCTGAAAATATTGCAGATAAAGTCATAGTCACATCTGATAACCCGCGCCATGAGAAGCCGGAAGATATTGCTGCTGAAATCATGAACGGTTTTTCACATCCCGAGCAGGTTACAATTGAGTTGGATCGTTCAAAAGCGATCCAGAACAGTATACAATGGGCATCGGTAAAAGACTGTGTCTTAATCGCAGGTAAAGGCGCTGAACGATATCAACAAATTGGGGATGATAAAATCCCGTTTGATGATGTGGAGAAGGTGAAAGAATATCTTTTCTGGAGAAAATAAATGTTATTGTGGTTAAGCGAATGGCTCAGTCAATATTTCCATGTATTTCATGTGTTTTCATATCTGACATTACGAGCAATATTGGGAACGTTAACATCATTAGTCATGGCTTTGGTGTTAGGCCCAACCATTATCCGCCAGTTAAGTTCTCATCGCGTGGGTCAAGTGGTTCGCGATGATGGCCCGCAAAGCCATTACAGTAAAGCCGGAACGCCGACCATGGGCGGAACGTTAATCCTGATCTCAGTGTTAATGAGTACCTTATTGTGGAGCGACCTTTCTAACCGCTACGTTTGGCTAGTCCTGATTATTACCTTTGGCTTTGGTGCAATCGGCTATTGGGATGATTATCGCAAGCTAGTGTTAAAACATAGCCGTGGTATGCCGGCGCGGCAAAAATATTTGTGCCAATCTTTGCTAGGTTTTGGCGCTGCATTATATTTGTACTTCACTGCGGTTTTACCGGTAGAAACACAACTTATGCTGCCCTTTTTCAAAAATCTGACGTTGGCCATGGGGCCTTTTTTTATTGTATCTACTTATTTCGTCATTGTTGGATCCAGTAATGCAGTTAATTTAACGGATGGCCTGGATGGATTGGCCATTATGCCGGCGGTGATGGTAAGCGGCGCATTAGGTGTATTTGCTTATGCAACAGGAAATATTCATTATGCAACGTATCTAGCCATTCCTTATGTTCCCGGTGCGGGTGAAATCGTCGTTTTTTGTGGATCGCTAGTTGGCGCAGGTTTGGGTTTCTTATGGTTTAACACATACCCAGCACAAGTTTTCATGGGTGATGTGGGAGCACTGGCGTTGGGTGCAGCATTAGGCGTGATAGCGGTTATCGTGCGGCAAGAACTCGTGTTTTTCCTGATGAGTGGTATTTTTGTACTGGAAACCATCTCGGTGATTTTGCAAGTCGGCTCTTTTAAATTGACAGGCAAGCGTATTTTTAAAATGGCACCTATACACCATCATTTTGAATTGAAAGGCTGGCCGGAGCCGCGTGTCATTGTGCGTTTCTGGATCATCACATTTGTATTGGTATTATGTGGGTTAGCCACATTAAAATTGCGGTGAATATATGTCTATATCTGAATTACACGTTATCGTTGGACTGGGTGTAACAGGGCTTTCCTGTGCGCGTTATTTAAAAGATCGCAATATACCTTTTGCTGTTACCGATACACGTACGAATCCACCGCATCTCGCTGCACTCCAGCAAACTTATCCTGATATTCCAGTGGCCTTAGGCGGGTTCGATACGTCACTACTCGACAATGCAGCCAGTATTATCCTAAGCCCGGGCATAGCATTGCGTGAGCCTGTCATTGCTAAACAAGTTAAGCGCGGCATTCCCGTCATTGGCGATATTGAATTATTTGCACGTGCAGTGACAGCGCCTGTCATTGCGATTACTGGAACCAATGCAAAAAGTACGGTAACGACCTTAGTCGGAGAAATGGCTAAAGCAGCAGGTTATAACGTGCAGATAGGCGGTAATTTAGGGGTTCCAGCATTGGAATTATTACTGCAAAATCCCAATGCAAATCTTTTTGTACTGGAATTATCCAGCTTTCAACTGGAAACAACGTATTCTCTTAAACCGCACGTCGCTACTGTATTAAACATTACGCCAGATCACATGGATAGATATGACGAGCTTGCAGATTATCAGCGTGCAAAATATCGCGTTTACCAAAACTGTCAAATCGCTGTTTGCAATCGGGATGATGTATTGACGGAATGTCATGAAACGTCGTTACAAAAGAAATGGCATTTTACCCTGAATACGCCTGGCGCAAATGAGTTTGGTCTTCTAACCCAAAATAATGTGGTTTATCTCGCATTTGAAAATCACCCATTATTGCCTGTGAATGAGTTGCCGGTGATGGGTAAGCATTATCAGGCGAATGCACTGGCTGCACTCGCTATCGGACAGGGTTTTGGTATTTCATTTGAACCCATGATCAAAGTATTGCGCGAATTTAAAGGTTTGCCGCATCGTTGTCAGCTCGTTCGTGAGCGGCAGGGAGTGAAGTGGTATAACGATTCCAAAGGTACGAATGTCGGCGCTACACAAGCGGCTATCGAAGGATTGGGAAGTGATATATCAGGCCGGTTAATCATGATTATGGGGGGTGTAGGAAAAAATGCTGATTTTACTTCGTTGTCATCTGCCATTGAAAAATACTCACGGCATGTGGTGTTGATTGGAGAAGCAGCTCAGGATATTGCCGCAGTCATTGGAGCACATGTTCCTATCTCTTATGCCGGTACCATGGATGAAGCTATTCAGCAGGCTGCTTCTGTTGCTCAATCTGAAGATAGTGTTTTACTTTCTCCAGCCTGTGCCAGTTTCGATATGTTTAAAAATTACGAGCATCGCGGACAAGTGTTTACGGAGATAGTTGAAAGATTGTAAGGAATTGCTCATGCGTTCATATGCTGCCGCACAACAAGCTACTTCACCCGTTCTTTACGATAAATGGTTTGTATTTGCTGTTATTTGTATAGTGACTCTCGGCTTATTAATGATGACTTCCGCTTCTATTGTCATTTCTGATAAACAAATGCATCAACCCTTTTACTTTCTTTTCAAACAATTAATTTTTTTAACACTGGGCCTGGTCATGGGCAGTGCTGTGATGCAAATTGATACGATTTATTGGGAAAAATTAGGCGGGTATCTTTTACTGGGTGTCATTGGATTGCTGGCGCTAGTGCTCATTCCTGGTGTGGGGCACAGTGTTAATGGCAGTATGCGCTGGATAGGTTATGGCCCGCTTTCATTTCAAGTTTCAGAATTAACCAAGTTTATGGTGGTTGTGTATATGTCAGGGTATCTTGTCCGGCATAACCATGAAGTTCGGTATCAATTACGCGGTTTTCTAAAGCCTATGTTGATTTTAGGTGCGATAGCCATTTTATTATTACTCGAGCCAGATTTTGGCGCCACAGTAGTAGTGACTGCAACAACATTGGGATTAATGTTTCTCGCTGGAATGAGATTGCGGCATTTCGTCGGATTGTTTTCAGTTGTATTGGGAGTGTTGGCGGTCATTGCTGTTTCTGCTCCCTATCGTTTGGCCAGATTAACCAGTTTTTTGAATCCCTGGGAACGGCCTTTTGATACGGGTTATCAATTGACACAATCCTTGATTGCATTCGGGCGCGGAGGATGGTTTGGAGTGGGATTAGGTAAAAGCATACAAAAAATGTTTTATCTGCCGGAAGCCCATACTGATTTTTTGTTTGCCGTCATAGCGGAAGAACTGGGATTAATCGGTATGCTGATTGTAATGGGTTTATTTCTTTTGCTCGTTATCAGAATATTTATGATAGGCCGAGATGCCCAGCTTCATGACAGGGCTTATGCAGGTTTCCTGGCTTACGGATTTGGTTTATGGATGGCGATTCAGTTTACAGTCAGTATTGGTGTAAACTCTGGGTTGCTTCCTACAAAAGGGTTAACATTACCTTTAATGAGTTATGGAGGCAGCAGTGTACTGGTGAATTGTATTGTGATGGCAGTGTTGCTGCGCATAGATCATGAAAATCGGCTGGCAGAATTGGGTATACGGTAGATGTTTATATGCTGCCCCAAAGGGAGAGAATCGCGCCCCCTTTGGAAACCCGCATCGTGTAAGGTTAGCAGGAACTGCTGGATATTAAGGTAAGATTGATGAAACAAACGAAAGCGCTAAAGCGTGTTTTAATTATGGCCGGAGGTACGGGAGGACATGTATTTCCAGGCTTGGCTGTGGCTCGATTGTTGCATGATCATCATGTTGACGTGCATTGGCTGGGAACCAGGCAAGGCCTGGAAGCGCGGCTAGTGCCCGCAGCCAATATTCCTTTACATTTGATATCCATTCATGGATTGCGTGGTAAAGGGATGAAGACACTCATCACTGCACCACTCCGCATATCATCGGCAGTTAAACAATCTTTGCAAGTGATGAAAGAAGTGAAACCGGATGTTGTCGTTGGAATGGGTGGTTTTGTGAGCGGCCCAGGCGGTATAGCAAGCTGGCTGATGCAACGTCCATTGGTCATTCACGAACAAAACGCTAAAGCCGGATTGACCAATAAAATACTCGCCCGTTTTTCTAAACGCATTCTGGAAGGATTTCCTCATGCTTTCAAACAGCAATCCAAAGTGATAGCAGTTGGAAATCCGGTTAGACAGGAAATAGAGAATTTACTCCCCCCGCAGCAGCGAATTGATTCAAGTTCATCTTTCCGTCTTTTGGTATTAGGCGGAAGTTTGGGGGCGCAAGGATTAAATGAAATTGTACCGCGAGCGCTGGCGCAGCTGAGACCAGACGAGCGCCCGGAGATTTGGCATCAAACCGGCGACAAGCATTTTGATGTCACAAAAAATCTATATGAATCAATGAGGGTGAGAGCAAAACTGACACCATTCATTCAAGATATGGCAGAAGCTTACGTGTGGGCAAATATGGTATTATGCCGCGCTGGTGCATCAACAGTAGCTGAGCTTTGTGCGGCAGGATTGGGGGCGATACTCGTTCCTTATCCCTATGCAGTTGATGATCATCAAACAGCAAATGCTGGCTTTATGGTAAGTAATAATGCAGCATTATGCATTCAACAAGCAGAATTAACAGAAAGCCGCTTGTCAGATATAGTAAAGCAATTTTCCAATGCACCAGAAAAACGCCTGGCCATGGCAGAGGCAGCTTATCGATTACGTAAAGTGAATGTGGCTGAAAAGGTGTATGAGATATTGTGTGAGCTGGTTGGGTAAAGTATTCACCCTTAGCGACGGCTGCTACGCAGTCTAAGGGTGTTACGGGTGTTACGAATGACGAAGAGTGCTACGAATTAAAAGGGGGTTTTCCATTGAGTTGGATGTTTGAAATGGGACATATAAAGCATGTCCACTTTGTTGGTATTGGCGGCGTGGGTATGGCAGGTATCGCTGAAGTATTATTACGCCAGGGATATACTGTCTCCGGTTCGGATTTATCTGAGAACACATTGACCCAATGGCTGCGTGTCATGGGAGCTATCATTTATCGCGGACATGAAGCTGAGCATATCAAAAATGCTGACGTGATCGTGCGTTCATCCGCTGTGGATTGGAATAATCCTGAATTGGCTGCAGCCCGCAATGCACACATACCCATTGTTCCCCGTGCTGAAATGTTAGGCGAGTTAATGCGTTTTCGCTATGGCATCGCGATTTCAGGTACCCATGGTAAAACGACGACTACCAGTTTCGTCACCAGCATATTGGCTGAAGCAGGATTGGATCCCACCTTCGTGATAGGCGGTCGATTGAATAGTGTAGGCAGTAATGCACGTTTAGGGCGCGGCCATTATCTCGTTGCTGAGGCAGATGAAAGTGATGCTTCATTTTTATATCTCAAACCTATGGTTTCAATCGTAACCAATATTGATCAAGATCACATGGGTACTTATGAAAATGATTTTCAAAGATTGAAAACCACATTTGTTGATTTTTTACATCGCTTGCCATTTTATGGGCTTGCCGTATTGTGCATTGATGATCCTGTTGTAAGAGAAATATTACCCAAGTTATCGCGTCCGATTTTAACGTATGGCATTACCAGTGAAGCGGATTTTAGAACGCTTAGCTATACCCAGAATGGTATGCGTACCCAATTTGTTGTGGAAAGACCAAAAGGCCAATCACCTTTATCGGTGACACTGAATTTGCCAGGTAGGCATAATGTGTTGAATGCGCTGGCTGCTATTGCAGTTGCATCCGAATTAAAAGTTCAAGATCGTGCCATTATCGATGCATTGGAAAATTTTGCCGGTATAGGCCGCCGCTTTCAAATTTACGGTGATTTTGCTCTTACCAATGGCGGTCAGGTCACATTGGTAGATGATTATGGTCATCATCCGCGTGAAATTGCTGCAACTATGCAGGCAGCACGTGAAAGTTGGCCGGACAGACGTTTGGTGATGGTATACCAGCCGCATCGTTATACACGTACACGTGATTTATTCGGCGATTTTTGTCATGTGTTATCCAAGCCGGATTTATTGATGCTTTTGGATGTTTATTCTGCTGGCGAAGAATATATTCAAGGTGCAGATAGTGCATCGCTGATGATGGAAATCAAAAAGCGGGGGCAAATTGATCCTATTTTTGTCGAACAACATGATACGCTGCCATCTTTATTTGAACAAAAATTACAAGATGGTGATGTGTTACTCATGCAAGGAGCAGGAAATATTGGCGGATTGGCAGCACGTCTGGCCGCTTCGAATTTGCGTGAGGCAGGGAAGTAAATGGATACGACGTTAGTCATGAAAGAGGTTATATCTCCTGCGTTATCAGAAAAATTGCGCGGCAAGTTGCTGCATAATGAAATGCTTGCGAATTATACTTCCTGGCGTACAGGCGGTCCGGCAGATTATGTTTTTATTCCAGCAGATCTGGATGACTTATCCACTTTTCTGCGTGAATTGCATACCTCTACTCCCTTAACCTGGTTAGGTTTAGGCAGTAATACATTAGTTCGTGATGGTGGTATTGAAGGAATAGTAGTGATTACGCAAGGCGCGTTAAATAAACTGGAACATATACAACCATTGGCGGTACGTGCTGAAGCAGGGGTTGCATCAGCTCAGTTAGCCAGATTTACAGCCAGAACAGGGTTTTCCGGTCTTGAATTCATGGCCGGTATTCCAGGTACAGTCGGCGGAGCATTAGCCATGAATGCAGGTTGTTTTGGTGGAGAAACCTGGCGTTTTGTTAATAGGGTTGAAACGATTAATCGCCGCGGTGAAATACAAGTCCGTGCACTGAGTGATTTTGAAATAGGCTACAGACATGTTATTCGTCCGGAAGGCGAGTGGTTTGTGGCAGGTCATTTTTCCTTGCAACAAGGCGATAAAGAAAAATCATTGAATGATATTCGCGAATATCTGGAAAAACGCAATCATAGTCAGCCAACCGGTACAGCTAATTGTGGTTCAGTATTTCGCAATCCAACCGGCACCTATGCCGGTCGTTTGATAGAAGAATGCGGTTTGAAAGGCCATTATCTGGGCGGAGCCTGCGTTTCAGAGAAACATGCCAATTTTATTATCAATGATAAAAGCGCAAGTTCTGCTGATATTGAAGGTTTGATCGCTAAAGTAAGAGATACAGTAGAAGAAAAAACCGGTGTACGACTCATTCCGGAAGTCTGTATTATTGGGAGATCGATTGCATAAAGGAAACCCGCTGAACATGGATATAAGAAAAGGAAAGCGGCCTAAACGTCATATTGAATTTTTGTCTCAATTTTTTAAAATATCGATACTCGGTTCTATTATTCTTTCCATTGTTTTTTTCTTGAATCAATTGAATTTATCCAATTATTTTCCTATTAAAATCGTTCGTGTTTATGGAGTTAATCGGTCAAGCCAGCAAGAAGTGCAAGCATTATTATTTCCTCTCGTTAACCATGGTTTTTTTACAGTAAACGTCGATTTTATCAAAGACAGATTATTACAAATGCCATGGATATCAGAATTATATGTACGACGTGTCTGGCCTGATCAGGTTGAAGTCACTTTAGTGGAGAAAAAACCGATTGCTCGCTGGAATAATAAAACATTATTGAGTGAGCGTGGTGAATTATTTTCACCAAAGAATGAAGCACACTCCAGCGGCTTGCCTCAGTTTGCTGGGCCCGCGGGGCAGCAAGTATTCATGTTAAAGTATTATAGCGACATGAATCGATTATTGATTCCATTACGTGCTAAGATTTCTTATTTGGAACTGACGCCATTTTTTACATGGAAGTTAACGTTAAATAATGGAATTACGATGCAAATCGGACATAAAGATATCTTGACTCGCCTTAATCATTTTGTGAAAGTGTACCCCAAAATAGTCGGTGATCGTGCTGCTGATGTGGATTACATTGATTTGCGATATCCTAATGGGGTTGCTGTTAGGTGGAAAGAGAAAGAGCATATAAACATTTAAGGAATTCCCGCGTTTTTCAGCGGGAACTCCATTCCGGTTTGAAATGTGGAAGAATAAAATATGGCAAAGAAGCCAATAAATAAAGATCTCCTGGTTGGTATCGATATTGGTACATCCAAAGTAGTCACCCTTGTGGGTGAAATGACAGTTGACGGAAAATTAAACGTCATTGGATTTGGATCTCATCCTTCGCAGGGATTGAAAAGAGGTGTGGTGGTCAATATCGAATCAACCGTGCAGTCTATTCAACGTTCAGTTGAAGATGCTGAGCATATGGCTGGTTGTGAAATTTTCTCTGCTTATACTGGCATTGCTGGCAGTCATATCCGCAGTCTTAATTCTCATGGCATCGTTGCCATTCGTGATAGAGAAGTCTCGCAAAATGATGTGGATCGTGTTATTGATGCGGCTAAAGCTATCGCCATCCCTGCGGATCAGAAAATCCTTCATGTGCTTCCTCAAGAATTTATTATTGATAATCAGGATTCCATACGTGAGCCAGTAGGTATGTCGGGTGTCAGACTGGAAGCCAAGGTGCATATCGTGACGGGTGCGGTGAGTGCAGCTCAAAATATTGTGAAATGCATGAAGCGCTGCGGTTTGGCAACCAGCGATATTGTACTTGAACAATTTGCCTCAAGTCAGTCAATTTTAACAGAAGATGAAAAAGAGCTGGGTGTATGCATGATTGATATTGGGGGTGGAACGAGTGATATCGCCATCTTTACCGATGGTGCAATTCGTCATACCGCAGTTATTCCTATAGCAGGCGATCAAGTCACTAACGATATTGCAATCGCTTTGCGTACGCCAACCCGAAATGCAGAAGACATCAAAATCCAATATGGTTGTGCTTTGCAAGAATTGGTTGATTCCAGTCAAATGATAGATATCCCTGCTATTGGCGACAGGGCAGGACGACGTTTACCAAGTCTGGCACTGACTGAGGTAGTAGAAGCGCGATATGAAGAATTATTCATGCTGGCTTTGAATGAATTACGCCGCAGCGGATTGGAAGACAAGATTGCTGCTGGTATTGTGTTAACAGGCGGCGCTTCTAAAATTACCGGAGCGCAAGAGTTAGCTGAGTGTGTGTTCAAGATACCTGTACGTATTGGTAAGCCGCATAATATTATAGGATTGCCTGACATAATTGATAATCCTATTTACGCGACCGGGGTAGGTTTGCTAGTGTATGGACAGAAGCAACGTGTAAATCAGCGCGAGGTTGTCATTCATCAACCAAGCATGAAAAGTTTATGGTCTAGGATGAAGAACTGGTTTCATGGTAATTTTTAAGAACGTTATTCATTTATAAAGACTTATGGGGTGATGGCATGTTTGAACTAATGGATACGTGTCAACAAAATGCAGTAATCAAAGTGGTTGGTATTGGCGGCGGTGGCGGCAATGCTATTGAGCATATGATGGCAGGCCATATTGAAGGCGTGGAATTTATTTGTGCGAATACGGATTCACAGGCATTAAAAAATTCTTCAGCTAACACTATTATCCAGCTAGGGGAAAGTATTACTCGCGGTTTAGGTGCCGGAGCGAACCCTGAAGTAGGACGGCGAGCAGCTGAGGAAGATAGAGAGAAAATTCGTAATGCATTGACTGGCGCAGATATGGTCTTTATTGCTGCTGGTATGGGCGGCGGAACAGGTACTGGGGCAGCCCCCGTTTTTGCGCAAATTGCAAAAGAATTAGGTATTTTAACCGTTGCAGTGACAACCAAGCCTTTTTCATTTGAAGGTAAAATGCGTCTGCAAACAGCTGAGCAAGGCATTGCAAATTTAACCCAGCATGTAGACTCTCTGATTACCATTCCAAATAACAAACTTATCTCCGTATTGGGTAAAAATGCCACACTTATTAATGCCTTCAAAGCGGCAAATGATGTGTTGCGCGGTGCTGTGCAAGGTATTGCTGAATTAATTACACGGCCTGGTTTGATTAACGTTGACTTTGCAGACGTGCGGACTGTCATGTCTGAAATGGGTATGGCCATGATGGGAACGGGCGTGAGCTCAGGTGATAACCGTGCACGTATGGCAGCCGAAGCAGCTATTGCCAGTCCTTTATTGGAAGATGTCGATTTGAGCGGGGCAAAAGGCGTGCTGGTCAACATCACTGCTGGCTTGGATTTATCTATCGGTGAATTTGAAGAAGTCGGAGATGTTGTTAAAAATATTACGTCTGAGAGTGCAACAGTGGTAGTCGGTACTGTGATTGATCCTGAATTGCGTGATGAAGTGCGTGTCACCGTCATTGTTACTGGGTTAGGCAGAAAACAACTGGCAGTTGGCCATAAGATATCGGTTATAGAACAACAAATGAAAGCGGTTGATAATGGGGTTGATTACGTGAATTTAGACAAACCCGCGATTGCACGTAAGCAAGGTGTGCATTCTATTTCTACTCCAACTGTACAGCAACAATCTGTTTCTCCTTCAGTGCAAACGCAAAACCGTGCAGCCCCTACAGCTGAAAAAATTCACGATATTGATTATCTTGATATTCCCGCTTTTTTACGTCGAAAAGAAGAAGAGACATAAGATATATAGGCGTTCTTGTCACACAATGGCTTTTTTAGTAGACGAGAACATGAGGTTACGGTGATGTTAAACGGCGTCATCTTTGATTCGATACACCATCCGCAGCTGTAAAGTCAGTGGGTCGCCAGGAGTTCCCGCTAAAAACGCGGGAACCCCTTAAATGTTTAAATGTTTATATGCTGCGCAAAAGCAAAGCTTTTGCTTGCACCAAAGGGGGATAATCGCGCGCTTCGCTTCCCCCTCGCTACGCTCTCCCCCCTTTGGATACCCCCATCGCGCAAGGTTAGCGGGAACCGCTGGTGGGTCGCTGTGATAAAAATATAGATATTCCCTCAAATTAATGGTAAAAAGACCGGTCTGAAAAGCTCCAGCAGAAGTCTGCTGGAGCTTATTATTTTATTTCTAAAAAACATCATATTATGATATTATGCTCAGGTGTTACAAACATATGAAGCAAGGAATGATTAGACAACGCACACTTAGAACGGTAGTTAGAGCCACGGGCATTACTTTGCACAGTGGTATGCGCACAACTATAACGCTGCGTCCTGCTCCTGTCGATACGGGTATTGTATTTTGCTGTACCGACCCCGCACTCCCTAACGTTGTTGAAATTCTGGCATCTGCTGAAAATGTAGGAGACACTACCCTTTCTACAACCTTGACCAAAGGTTCAGTACGAGTTGCGACTGTTGAACATCTCTTGTCAGCATTTGCTGGTTTGGGCATAGATAACGCCTATGTTGATGTCACAGCTTCAGAAATTCCTATTATGGACGGCAGTGCTGGTCCATTCGTATTTCTGATTCAATCAGCGGGTATTGAAGAACAAAATGCCCCTAAGCGTTTTATTCGCATCAAGCGCAAGGTCAAAGTGAAAGATGGCGACAAATGGGCGAGTTTTGAACCCTTTAATGGCTTTAAAGTTACCTTTACTATTGATTTCGATCATCCTTTGTTTAAATCAAGCACAAAAACAGCTACCTTGGATTTCTCCAGTCTTTCTTATGTGAAAGAAGTGAGTCGTGCTAGAACGTTTGGATTTATGGCTGATTTCGAAAAACTTCAGGCGTTGAATCTCGCCCGCGGTGCGAGTTTAGATAATGCCATTGCCATTGACGATTTTCGTGTGCTTAACGAAGATGGTTTGCGTTATGAAAATGAATTTGTTAAACATAAAATTCTGGATGCAGTGGGCGATTTATATTTATTAGGTTCCAGTCTGATTGGAGCATTTACTGGATATAAATCAGGCCATGGTCTTAATAACAAGATATTACGGCAATTATTAGCAGATAAAGATGCCTGGGAATATGTCACCTTCGATGATAAATCAACCGCGCCTATTTCATACATACGCCCCTTATTGATTGAAGCCTGATGGTTGTACATGTGTCAGCGGTTTCTGCTGACTGTGCGTGATGGTAAAATCTTTAGCGGGAACTCCTGTAAAATCTTTATCCTTCACCCCTCATTCTTCCCCTTAATCCGCGTCGCAATTCTAGCCATGACTTCACTTAACCTGGGATCACTGATTGTTTCCGCAATGGCGCTCACCATTTCAGCTGTTTTAGGAGACAGCTCGGCCATATGCTTATGTTCATTATGGGCAAGACGTGCTGGTATAAGTGGTTGTGTGAGGCGAACTTTACATTCCAGAGAAACAATATGTTTTAAAGTCGGGTCTTGACTGAATTTTATGATTAAATCAATTGATTGAAAGCGTATCTGTGTTGCGATAGAAGCATTCGCTGCCAAAAGAGTCAATTTCCCATTGAACAAATTAGCGACTTGGCAATATTTGCCCATCACAGGGTCAAGATAAGCCTGAATTTTACGATTTAATTCATCCAGGATTGCAATTTTTGTAAAAATAGTACGTAAATCACGACCATCGTGTTCGATGTAAGCATCTGCTTTTTTATAGGATGGATCACTCATGATGGTTCCGTGTGCGTTATGGATATATGTTATGTAACCTGCCATTCCATTCCCCCTGTCGAGACGCGTGCTTTGCATGCGTCTCGAAGGGCGCTCAGAATGACAGGTTGCATAGGCTAGGGTAGATAGCATTACGCAGCCTGTCAACTGAATAGATTGTAATCAATATTGCATCTTTCAGCGTGCTGAAACGGCATTTTTACTATATACTTTCGCATCATAACCCGTTAAGCATGACAGCCTTTTATAAATTGTTTATTTGACTTTTTTGCTGAACACGGTAATGTTTTCATTTGATTTTTTTCTAGGTAAAGACATACATTATGCTAAATCGCATTTTTACGAACGTTCTCGGAAGCCGTAATCAACGTGTACTCCGTCAATATTGGAAAATAGTAGATAAAATTAATGCAATGGAACCGCAAATATCTTCTTTAACAGACGAGAAATTGCGTGCTAAAACAGATGAGTTTCGTCAACGCATCCATGGCGGTGAAGTACTAGACAGAATTTTACCTGAAGCATTTGCGGTTGTTCGTGAAGTTTCAAAGCGTACTTTGAATATGCGTCATTTTGACGTACAGCTTATCGGCGGTATGGTATTGCACGGCGGTAATATTGCAGAAATGCGTACGGGCGAAGGCAAAACCTTAATGTCGACACTATCTGCATATTTAAATGCATTAGCACAAAATGGTGTGCATATCGTCACAGTGAATGATTATTTGGCAAAACGTGACGCGGATTGGATGCGGCCTATTTATGAATTTCTGGGGTTGACAGTGGGCGTCAATGCACATGGCATGACGCAAGCACAAAAGCAGGAAGCTTATCAAGCTGATATAACTTATGGTACGAATAATGAATTCGGTTTTGATTATCTGCGCGATAATATGGTATTTAGTGCTAACGAAAAAGTTCAGCGCGGTTTACAGTATGCGATTGTTGATGAAGTCGATTCCATTCTTATCGACGAAGCGCGTACACCGCTTATCATTTCCGGATCGGCAGAAGATAGCGTAGATTTATATATTACAATTAACGACATCATTCCACAGTTAGTCAAGCAAGAACAAAAAGAGGGGCCTGGCGATTTCAGTCTCGATGAAAAATCCAAACAGGCTTTTCTGACAGAAGACGGCCATCAACATGTTGAAGAATTATTGACTAAGGCTGGTTTGTTAAGAGAAGGCGAAAGCCTTTATGATGCGCACAATATTGTGCTTATGCATCACATTTATGCTGGATTGCGATCTCGTACTTTATTCCATCGCGATGTGGATTATATTGTGCAAAATGGTGAAGTGGTCATTGTCGACGAACATACAGGCAGAACTATGCCAGGCAGACGTTGGTCAGACGGTTTACATCAAGCAGTTGAAGCGAAAGAAAAAGTCAAAATCAATCAGGAAAATCAAACACTCGCCTCTATTACTTTCCAAAACTTTTTCCGTATTTATCAAAAACTCGCTGGTATGACGGGTACAGCCGATACAGAAGCCTATGAATTCCAGCAAATTTATGGTTTGGAAGTCATCGTGATTCCAACGCATAAGGACATGGTACGTCAAGATTTACCAGATTATGTGTATATGTCTGGTGATGAAAAGTTTACTGCTATTGTTGCTGATATCAAGAAAACACACGAAACCCAACAACCTATTCTGGTAGGAACCACGTCTATTGAAGCATCAGAATATTTGTCCGGATTATTGAAGAAAGAAAAAATTACGCATCAAGTGTTGAATGCCAAATTCCATGAACATGAAGCGCAAATTGTTGCTGAAGCAGGACGTCCCGGCGCAGTCACTATTGCAACTAACATGGCCGGCCGCGGTACTGACATCGTGTTGGGCGGCAATCTGGAAGCTGAATTAAAAGCCTTGTCGGAGCCCACACCAGAAGACATTGAACAACGCCGTAAAGCATGGAATGAAAGACATGCAAAAGTGGTCCAGTCAGGCGGTTTATACGTTTTAGGTACAGAGCGGCATGAATCTCGCCGTATTGATAATCAATTGCGCGGACGGTCTGGCCGACAAGGTGATCCGGGTAAGTCACGCTTTTATCTTTCCTTACAAGATAATTTATTACGAATTTTTGGCGGCGACAGATTGAATGCCATCATGAAGCGTATTGGCATGGAAAAAGGTGCTGCACTGGAATCCCGCATGTTATCGCGCAGCATTGAAAATGCACAACGCAAAGTAGAAGCCTATAACTTTGATGTTCGCAAGCAATTGCTGGAATACGATGATGTTGCAAATGAACAACGTAAAGTGATTTATCGTCAACGCGATGAATTACTCAGTGCAGAACACATTGGCGATACCATTACCGATATTGGCTATCGTGTCATCGATCATCTCATTAATACCTTTGTTCCTCCTCATAGTATGGAAGAAGAGTGGAATGTTTCAGGTTTGGAACAGCAGCTCGCTGGTGATTTCAATTTGACATTACCGGTTAAACAATGGCTGGAAGATGCGAGCATGGATGAAGGAAAGCTGCGCGAACGTATTCAGGCTGAGTTTAAACAGACAATGCAAGACAAAGAAACACAAGTTTCTTCAGATGCCATGCGGCAATTTGAAAAAGCAGTGATGTTACAAACCCTGGATATTTCTTGGCGGGAACATTTGGCTGCCATGGATTATTTGCGTCAAGGCATACATTTACGCGGTTATGCCCAAAAAAATCCTAAACAGGAATACAAACGCGAAGCATTCGAATTATTTTCACAATTGCTGGATAAAGTGAATTATCAAGTCATTTCTTCGCTGAGCCAATTTGAAGTCAGGGTGGAGCAAAATCTTGAGCAAATGGAAGCGCAGCGCCGTAACGTTATCAATCCTATGCGTATGGAATATAATCATGCAGCAATAGATGCGCTGCAAGATTCTGATGTCGCGACACGTGAAGATGAACAAGCTTTTCTTGCTAACCAGACCATTACCCGCGGCGCTCCGAAAGTGGGGCGTAATGATACTTGTCCATGCGGATCGGGTAAGAAATTCAAGCAATGCCATGGTAAATTAGATTAGACATCATGATACCGATACAAGTCGTCGCTGGTATATTGCAACGCGAGAATAGAATTCTTATTGCCCAGCGGCCGCCAGGGAAACCGTATAGTGGTTTTTGGGAATTTCCTGGCGGTAAGATAGAGCAAAACGAATCGGGTGAGCACGCGCTAAGGCGTGAGCTGTACGAAGAATTGGGTATTGAAGTCAGCAATGCAAAATTATTATTCCATCATGAATATACTTACCCCGATAAAATGGTTCACCTTCAAGTTTGGTATGTGCTCCATTTTTCTGGGGAACCTCATAGTAAAGAAAATCAGGCACTCAATTGGGTCACCTTCGCTGAAATGGGTCAGTTAAATTTATTGGAAGGGAATGGATCTATCGTTGATAAACTACAAAAAATAGGAACTCCAATATGAAATCACGAAAATCTACATATGAATATGTAAATGATAATATTGAAAATGACAATGACAACAAGGCTCCACTGAATAACGCCATTGATCATAATGATATAGAAAAATTGAATAAATTACTTCAGCAGGAAAAAGATCACAAATTAAAAAAAAATAACAGCCTAGCCTATGCAGCACAACTGGGGCATTGGCCATGTGTTAAGATGTTAATAGAATATTCGAAACGGAATGAAAAATATTATGGTTCGCATGATTTTTTGAAAAGTATGAATGAAGTATTATTTCTAGCAGCAACAGAAAATCAAATAGAAGTAATGAAAGGAATATTTGATTTAATTAAACTGCATAAAAAAACAAATAAGAATATAGTTGATGATGAAATTCTGTATCATCGTACTAAACTGATGCTGCTTAAATTAAGACGCGACAATAAAGGTTATACATCGTTACATTGGGCTGTGCAAAATAATAATCCCCAGGCTTGTCAACTTTTTGCTTGTTTTGCAAAAATTGAGGGGGAAGAGTTACGGCATTACGGTGGTGATGCGCCTATCTATCGAGCGAAAGATAAAAATGGTCTAACGGCTTTTGAATTAGCGGTGTCATTAAATCATATCGAATGCGCTAAAAAAATCGCTATTGGGATGTCATATCAATATATTTTATTTAAGGCAAAATCAGATGTTTTATGTAAATCATTTCTTCAGAATGTAACATTCGGTTTTGATTATTCCGGTGCTATCTACTCGGATATCATGCCTTCGAAAGAAAAGGTAGCAGAAATAAAAAAAATGATATATGAGCATGTATTAAAATTACCAGGAAATGAAAAGAAAATTGCGTTTGAGCAGATTACCAATAATGGGAATGCTCTTTATTGGTTATTTAATATCGGATCTCAAAAGACAAGCGAAAAATACATAAACGATTTAATGAAGCATATTAATGCTGAAAATAATTCATTCAAGCGGAGTTCCAGGGTGAAATTCATGAAAGAATTGGTTCCCCTTGAAGATACGGCTACTTATCCGCAGCAAAATAAGGAAGCTCCGCAAGCTATCCTTGTTAAAACGACTCATGGTTCACCTCAATGGAGGATACATGAGAAAGGGTCTTCAGAAGCGTCTTTTGTTTCAACGGATGAAAACCAGACTGATGATAGCGCAACTAATAACTATATCATCACACGCAGAATGTAAATAAAAGGCGTTCTCGCATCAGCAGGAACGCCTATCCGTTACTACTTCCAATAAAAATCGATTGTTTTTCTAATCCCTGACGCCAGTGTTTCCTGTGGTTCCCAACCCAGTTCATGATGGATTTTTGTGATGTCAATCGCATATCTAAAATCATGACCAGGCCTGTCAGTCACGAATTCAAGCAGAGTGGTATAAGAAGCTTCGCGTGGATACAGTTTATCTAATTGTTCGCAAATAAATCGCGCCAATTGAAGATTTTCCCATTCATTATTTCCGCCAAGATTGTAGCGTTCTCCTGCTTTTCCTTGTTTAATAATTTGCATAATGCCGCGGCAATGATCATCAACATATAACCAGTCGCGAATATTTTTACCATTACCATAAATAGGAATGCGCTGCCCATTGCGGCATGAACGTATTACAGTCGGAAGAAATTTTTCCGGATGTTGATAAGGCCCATAATTATTCGAACAATTTGAAATCGTGACGGGCAAGCCGTAAGTATGGTAATAAGCATTTACTAAATGATCTGAGCCTGCTTTTGAAGCGGAATACGGTGACCTGGGATCATAGGGTGTCGTTTCAGTGAAGCCGGCATCGTCAGGGTTTAACGACCCGTATACTTCATCTGTGGAAATATGATGGAAGCGGCATTGAGATGGTTTGCATTCTTCCACTTCAAACCAGTGATGACGCGCAGCTTCAAGCAAGGTAAATGTTCCATTCACATTGGTTGTGACAAATTCTGCCGGGCCGATGATCGAACGATCAACATGACTTTCTGCAGCAAAGTGTACGATGGTATCAATATGATGATGCTGCAACACATGCCGTATCAATTCTGCATTATTAATGTCACCGCGAATAAAGTGATGTCGTTCAGGATGGGATAAATTTTTTACATTATCCAGTGATCCAGCATAAGTCAGTTTATCGAGATTGATTATCGTGATCGTTGATTCATGCTCAAGAACGTGGCGAATAAAATTGGCGCCTATAAATCCTGCGCCGCCAGTCACAAGCATGGAGCGTGGTTGGTATGTATTCATGGTGTTTCCTTATGGCGTATTGTGGTATTGTCATTGCGTGTAGTGTTTTTTACGACTAAGCAATCCAATTGTTTTGCCCATTCCGCTTGAGTGATGTCATAGTCTCTTTTTATTTTATTGCAATCCAGGACAGAATAAACCGGTCGTTTAGCCAAGGTAGGATATTCGGCTGTTGTAATCGCATTGATTTTTTCAACGAGTAACGTGCGCTGCTTTTTCGCTTGCTGAATGATGGCAGTAGCGAATTCATGCCAGGATACAGGCGGATTATCACAGTAATGATAGATCCCCGATTTTAAAGGCTGTTTAATCAACGAATAAATCACGGCAGCAATATTTCCTGCATACGTAGGGCAAGTAAACTGATCTGCGACTATATTCAATTCTTTGCGTTCGCTGGCAAGACGTAATATGGTTTTTAAGAAATTATGACCAAATTCACTAAACACTCCGCTGACACGCAAAATAAGATGTTGTTCACAATATTCGCGTACTGCTTGTTCGCCCCAGTATTTACTCTTGCCATATAAATTAACCGGATTGACTGCATCCTCTTCGAGATAAGGTGTTACCTTATCTCCATCAAATACATAATCAGTTGAGATATGTATCAGTGGGATTTTATGTGCTGCGCAAGCTTGAGCAAGGTGCTGCGCACCTAAATGATTGACTGATACTGCCTGATCTATTTCTTTTTCTGCTGTATCGACAGCAGTATAGGCAGCTGTATTGACGATAAAATCCGGAGTATATTGTTTGATAGCCTGATCAATAGAAGCCGGATCAGTAATATCTAGGTTATCGCGGCTACAAGCTGTGATATGAAAATCTCTCGCGCCAGCATGCGTGCGCAAGGCATTTCCCAGTTGACCATCACTACCGGTGATGAGGATGTTAGGTAAATAATTTTTCATGCGTGATTTCTTGCAAGCAAGGGAATAATTCATCTTTTGAAGATAAAACAGGATGTTGTATAGGCCAAGCAATATTTAATGCGGCATCATCCCAGATAATGCCTTGTTCTGTGCCAGGAGTATAATAATCAGTACATTTATAATGAAAATCTGCTTCATCCGATAACACACAAAAGCCATGAGCAAATCCAGGCGGAATATAAAGTTGTGTGTGATTTTCATCATTTAAAACCATACCAAACCATTGTCCGAAAGTGGGTGAAGATTTGCGTATGTCTACAGCAACATCCCAGACACTGCCACGTGTGACATAGACTAACTTGCCTTGCGGATGGGGCAGTTGATAATGCAAACCGCGTAACACATTACGGGTGGAGCGAGAAAAATTATCTTGTACAAAAGAGGGGAGGCCAATTTCTTCGTAACGTTTTTGTTGAAAGACTTCATAAAAAAAACCACGATTATCCTGAAATAGTTTGGGTTGAATAATCATTAATCCGGATAATGGGCTTGCCGTAATTTGCATAATGTAAGACTCAATATTTTATGTTTATATTCAAGAATTCTTGCTGAAAAGCGCGAGAACTCCTTTCCTGATTCTATGCTGCGTAACGGGGAGAATCGCAGGCCTCCCCTACGATTCGATGATATCTAATAAATATTTACCATAACCACTTTTGATTTGAGTAGCAGCAAGAGTTTTCAGTTGGTCTACAGCAATTAATCCCATGCGCCAGGCCACTTCTTCCGGACTACCAATTTTTAATCCTTGGCGTTGTTCAAGTACGTAAATGAAATTAGCGGCATCTAATAATGACTTATGCGTTCCGGTATCTAGCCATGCGGTGCCGCGACTCAATTTTTCGACATGCAATTGCTTATGCTCTAAATAATGTTTATTCACATCAGTGATTTCAAGCTCACCTCTAGCAGAAGGTTTTAACTGCTTTGCAATGTCAACAACATTGTTATCGTAAAAGTAGAATCCTATGACGGCGTAATGAGAAACAAACGTCGTTGGTTTTTCAATGATATCCAGAGGTTGGCCATGTTTATCAAAAACGATGACACCGTAACGATCCGGATCGGAAACATAATATCCGAAAATTGTAGCACCGGACTTTTGTTTTGCTGCATGACGTAATTTTTCGGATAATCCATCGCCATATAAAATATTGTCACCCAGAATCAGGCAAACAGAATCATTACCAATGAATTTTTCACCGATAATAAATGCTTGTGCAATGCCTTCAGGTTTGAGTTGCGGCGCATAAGAAATGGCTATTCCCCATTGCGAGCCATCACCTAATAATTCTTTAAACATGGGTAATTCATGTGGAGTGGTAATGATGAGAATTTCCCGTATGCCAGCCTGCATGAGTGTGCATATGGGGTAATAAATCATGGGCTTATCATAAACCGGAAGTAATTGTTTGCTGATGGATCGGGTGGCTGGATAAAGACGGGTGCCCAAACCGCCTGCCAAAATGATGCCTTTCATTTGAAGTTCTTCACGTCAGTTATTGAAACGCGTATTATAGTCGCTCTTTTATTCCGTGTGAACTTAGAATGACCATGAAAAAGCCTCAAGTCACCATATTAGTTCCAAATTATAAAACGCTGGAGCTGACTAAGCTTTGCTTGCGTTTAATTCGTAAGCATACTGAACAATATCAAGCTCAAGTCATTGTTATAGATAATGATTCTCAGGATGCTTCTCTGGATTATTTGCGTAGTCTTTCATGGATACAATTGATAGAGCGTAAAGCGATTCCCAATGAAGGCGCTATCACTTCCCATTCACGTGCTCTGGATTTAGGACTAGAGCAAACTACAACGCCGTATGTCCTCTCTATACACACAGATACCTTGATAAAAAATACCTCCTGGCTGGATTTTTTGATTGCCCAGATTGAAAAAAGGCCGACTATTGCTGGGGTGGGCTCTTGGAAGCTGGAGTCCAAGCCATTATGGCGGCAAATACTAAAATCCATGGAACGCCGTGCTCAGCTTGCGTATTACCATTTAACGGGGAAATATGTTCATGGGATAGAAGGCATAGGTAAGAATTATTATTACCTACGCAGTCACTGTGCTATGTACCGCATGGATCGAGTCAGGGAATTAAACTTGCGTTTTTCTGGCGGTGATATGGTGGCTGGCAAGGATATGCATAAAAAATTGATGGATGCAGGTTATGAAATGGTTTTTCTGCCGTCAGAGGTGTTGATTGCTTATCTTGACCATATCAATCATGCAACCACCGTGTTAAATCCTGAATTAAGTACGCGTACCAAAAGTGTGGATAAGGGATTACGCCGTATTCAAAAAAGTTTGGCACGCATGAATGCGCATGAGATACTATTAGATGAAAGTTTAGATGGTTGAGATATAACTAAAAATAAAACGAGGTCATAGTATGGAACCCAGACATCTGGTTACCAAAGAAGATTATTTGCAATATGGTCAGAAAGTATTGAAAGCTTTTAAAAGTAATCACTATAAATCATCTTACGATTATTATCGTTCCCACTATCCCTATCTTGCTTGCACTCTGGCATCAGTAAAGGATTGGATATCCAATAAAAATATCATAGCTTTGCAAGGTGTTGCGATTTGCGAACTTGAACGATTAATACATACTCAGATGATTGATATCTGGCATCAAACTCATAAAGTGATGATACAACACATTGCACTGAATGCAGCTATTTTGCAAATAGCAAAACACGGTGAATGTGGAATGCAGGCATATGGGCTAATTTTATTTTTAATGAAATCAGGTTTTCCTAATGTTTCGTTTTTAAGTATTGAAAAAAATTTACATGGTTTTGTTGTGATTAGTGATCCAACATACCGCATACAAGTCATATTAGATCCTTTTTTTAATATCTGCTGCTTTTATGATGATTATCAGGATAAATCTCCCATACTCCAGTTTGGACGTGGGCGTAATAATAATCCGAGTTGGCAGTTACCTCTCCAGCTTGAAGCGACATACTATCAAAAGAATCAGTATGGGCAGCATTTATCCAGCATGGAAGATCAGATTGTCAAATTGACTCAATTAGCAGAACATTCTTCAATAAAAGAATTACTAAATTACCTGAATTACATGAGTCAATTGACTATTAGCAATTTTGATAGCGATAAAGTTGTGAAATGTATGTGGTTATGCTTGAAAAATGGGTTACAGCATATCGGTATGAACACAGATAAATATGCAGACGCTCTCAAAATCATGCTATTAGAAAAGCCTAAGTTCAGTATGAATAACAATAGCAATACCTTATTTCAGGCAACTGCTCATAATGTGGATGATTTAGTGCATAAGGATTTAGTGGCTAAGATAAAAGTATTAGTAGCACAAAAAAATAAAGGCCAAGCCATATTAGATTGCATCGTAAGCAGAGAATATGGTTCAGCATTGCGTACGGCATGCAATCACAAAGAAGGTTTTGATTTTGTGGAATGTATGCTTGCTGTTAAAAATGACATTAAGTTGCAGTTAGATGAAAAAAAGGGTGCGGCTAATATGTCTGCATTGGATTATGCCGATAAACATAAAGATAAAAAGATTTATCATCTGCTAATTCAGCATGGTGCGATTCCGCATGGTGCGCAAAAAAACAGGGCGCAGCCGGGGTAAGGCTCTGTCAAAGAATTCTTTGACAGAGCCTAAGCAGGCAGGCTGCGTTCGTATCCGCCTGCTGGCATGGCAGTCCTCAATCTTGAAGCTTAAACCCTAATTTATTAAAATGGCCTTCAAGCTCGTCAATATTATTAAACCGTATGCGAACATATCCACCGCCGCGTTCTTCATATTCAATTTGCGTGCGATTACCAATGTGTTCTGAAAGGGCTGTTTCCAGGTGTTTAAGATTGGCATCACTATAAGGAACGTCTGTTGCTGTGACTGCGGATTGGATTTTTTTTGCTTCCACTTCCATTTTACGGACGTTCCACCCTTTTTGTATGCAGCACTCAGCTAATGCAATTTGATGGTGCGTTTCCAGGCTGGCGAGAATTTTTCCGTGGCCTTCCGAAAGTTGACCCGTCACCAGAAGTTGTTGTACACGAGTGTCTAATTTTAAAAGACGCAGGCTATTGGTAATCGCAGTACGTGATTTACCGACGGAAGCAGCGACTTCTTCATGTAAATATTGAAACTCATCAATCAGCCTTTGATAAGCCTGGGCTTCTTCAATAGGATTTAAATCAGAACGACTGATATTTTCAACTATGGCAGCTTGCAAGGCTTGTTCATCAGTATAGGGGTAAACAAGGCAGCTAACATCGTCTAAGCCGGTTAATTGAGCTGCACGCCAGCGTCTTTCACCAGCGACAATTTCATAATGATTCGCTGCTGCTGGCCTTACTACGATAGGCTGAAGCAACCCGCCAGTACTTTTTATCGAGTCAGCAAGTTCGCGCAGCTTCTCAGGATCAAAATGCTGCCGTGGTTGATATTTGCCGCGTACCAGCAAATCGATAGGAATTTGTTGTAAAGTGGGTCGTCGTTTTAGCATGGCTATATCTTAACTCATTCAGCACTCATCCGTATAGAATTAATCCATACCTATCTCAATCAATCTGTTCTCAATCAAACTATTGCACCTATAGTGTTTCAGAAAAATAGGTTGGGTTTTTTATACTGTCCTGTTTTATTGCGACTAGCGTTCGGGGATGTGCCTCGGAGCAACTGCCTTTTCTAGGATAATCCGGCATATACTTCCGCCAGTGCAGCTTGTGCAGACGGCGACATTTGCAAATGATGCAATTCAAATTCTTGTATGATTTGATCCAGTTGACTGGCATTTGGGAAGGTATGAAGCAATTTAGTCATATACCATGCCATACGCATGGCGTGCCATGTTTTACGCATGGCTGTATGGCTATATGCCTCGAGTAATGCACTGATACCGCATTGGTAAAATTGCATTAATGCACATGATAAATAGACAACATCCGATACAGCAAGATTTAATCCTTTGGCTCCTGTAGGCGGCAAAATGTGTGCTGCATCACCGGCAAGGAAAAGTCGTCCATAACACATTTGTTCAACGACAGAACTTCTGAGTAACGCTAGTGATTTCTCGATAGAAGGCCCAGTGATAATAGTATCAGCTATATCTTTAGGATAACGTGCTTTTAATTCAAACCAGAATCTGTCATCACTCCAGTCATTAATATCAGTATCAGCTGGCACTTGAATGTAATATCGGCTCAACATGGGATGACGAGCCGAAGCCAGTGCAAAACCGCGCCGATGTTTGGCATAAATAATATTGGATAAGGGAGGAGTGGGCGACAATATTCCCAGCCATCCAAAAGGATACACTTTTTCATGCACTCGCAATAAATGACTGGGAATGCTTTTACGCGACACGCCATGATAGCCATCACAACCGACTATAAAATCGCAATCTATACGTATTTCTTCACCGTTATGATTGAAAATAACATGCGGGTAATTTGTATCTATATTAATTAATTTGACGGCATCTGCTTCCGTAAATAATGC
>Ga0206910_1006_pt1 | contig 55659 bp, 56 predicted proteins | sample Alteio_BWOrgHeat_77_FD_152949 | JGI IMG/M metagenome (GOLD analysis project Ga0206910, IMG submission 152949) | Enriched cells from forest soil in Barre Woods Harvard Forest LTER site, Petersham, Massachusetts, United States -... | ecosystem: Environmental > Terrestrial > Soil > Temperate forest >... | reverse complement strand
GAATGACTCCTCCCGGGCATCGACCACCCCTCCAGTTGGAGTCACACGGACAATTTGTACCTATCGACACCTATTTTGGGAATATGCCACCGCCAGCACCCCCGACCCATGGGTGTATTAATTCAGCGCTCGATATGATTGCCAATCAAGCGGCGATGATCAAGGCTAGATCAGATCAAGACAGTGTCAACGTCATGCATATCTATGTCACAGCCACCGAGTTAATTGCGACGGCTACATCGGCTCGTGATTCGGCTATGGATTATCTCCCCATGGCCGATGGTGCTATGACCAACATGCATCGAGCGACAGCGGTGGCAGGCGCCAACAACACACTGGCCGTGATCGACCAAGTCAAAGCTGCCGACGCCACCCTGCGTGCCAATGCAGAACCCATCTTTGATCTCCAAATGCAGGCGCATGCCATCGCCAATCGGACGGGTCGTGCTGTTGACGCGGCCACAGCTGCGGAAATCGATGCGGCGGCGGCGCATGTGACCAAGCAACTCACAACTTCCAACAATTTGGTTCAAGCCACCAACACGATTGCGGATCACGCCCGCAACATTTTAGCCACTCCATCTGTGCCACAGCCTCCTGCGGCGCAACCATTCCCTTCAGCGCCGCAGCCATCTCAGCCTTTCATGACCCCACCACCTCGACCTGTCTATAATGCTGTCCCGATCAAACCCACTCCTGATCGCAAAATCTGGACCATTTTACTGATCGTGGCTGCCGTCGTTGTGTTCTTAGTGGTATTGGTGATTTTGATTGTGTGGCTGACACGGAAGCCCCATGTCGTGGTCGTGCCGGTCCGATGAATCACATCACGGGACCGTTCACATGTGAACGGTCCCGTGCGTGGGCAATGTTGCATGTAATAAATTGCACAGAGAAAGATTAGCATGACAACGAGCACTACTTTCTATGTCAACGGTGCCGCGTCCCTTGGCACAAATATCTTTCCGCTCACCATGACCAGTGTTGTGGATGCAAATCCATTCTTAAATGTATCAAATGCTCAAGGCAGTGGTAGTGCCGATATGATAGCACCAATGGGTGCTATCGGTGCTCCTGTGACAATTTCAGCTCCCGTCATTGTTAACGTCAACTTCTCGGGATCGCGTACCAGTGGTGGTGCTTTTGCGTTCGTCGTCACCATTACCATCAACCTTCGTTTTTACAATGCCGATCACACTCCCGGACCCATCATTGCGACCGCCACCAGCAACACGTGGATAACGGCGCAACCCACTTACAATGCACAATTTAGACTCACGGTGCCATCTGCGACCATCTTCACATCCACGGACATAGTGGGATTTGAAATGCAGGTTCAATGCAACAACACGGATGCCTCTTTTTATTCAACACCCGGCGCTTCGACCAACATGATGGTAACCACCATGCCTCTCCATCCAATTCACGTCCCCACACGTCCCATCGACATACCCTCGGAAACGAAACGGGATCGCACCATTCTAATCGTGGTTCTTGCTGTTGTCGTAGCCCTGGTGGTTTTGATTTTGATCATTGTGGTGGTTCACGTTGCTTCGGATTCCCGCCGGCCCGTCCTTGTAGCGACTCCCCGTCGAACCGTCATGTGAGTTGAAATTCCCACCTGGGCAAAAGACATGACACGTCAAATCATTTACTATGTCCAAGGGCAATCACCTCTGACCACAAATGTGTATCCCTTGACCACCCTGCCAAGCAACCCTGTCATGACGGCGTACCAAATTCGCAATAGCGGCACAACCACCATGACGGCTATCGCGGCGGCGGGTAGCTTGGGATCTGGCGTCAACATCATCAATTCGATAGTTCTGTCGCTGCAGGCTGGATTTCAGGGCTTGGCACCCATTTATGCAGGTGCGGCGACGTATCGGGCTACGGTCAATCTATATAACGCCGATGGGACGATCAAATCGACTTTGGGGAATGGTTCGGCCAATGTAGCCTTTCGAAATCCGACTCCACAAACTCAGACCATCACCATTATTGTGCCAGTGGCATCGACGACTGTGTTTCATGCTACCGATATCATTGGGTTCACTCTGACCGTGAATAGTGATGCAACCGTTCTTGGATACACGGGTGGGACTACTCAAATGACCATGACCATCAATGTTATTTCCAATGGCGGTGGCAATGTGGTCCCCGCTAACGTGCTTCCGGGAGGTGCACCTCCCTTCATCGACAAGTACAAGCCATACATCATTGTTCTGGTGCTGGTGGTCCTGATCATGGTGATATTGGTAATTGTGTGGTTTGCCATCGAGGTTCCTCGCCATGAGGCCGCATCTCGATGATATCCTAAATGTGGTGTCAATCGCATTTGGATATCTGATTGGGTAAATTCCACAAGTCCAAAGAGCGATCATGACGACCACAACCACTTTCTATGTCAACCCTAATGTCTCATTGGGACTTAACATGTTTCCCCTCGTTGTTGGTAACGCCAACTTGCCAGGCGGCATCTTTTTGCAACTCCGCACTGCCGGCAGTGCTTATGCTCTCTTGATCGGATCTGCCGGCAGTTTGCCCAACAATGTCCGGATCTCCCAACCCGTTGTTTTGAATGTTACAGGTCAAGCTGAGCTCATCAACTCAGGTAATTCGGGCAATGTGGCTTTAATCGTCAACCTGGTGCTCTTCAATCCGGGTGGCACGATCAAGCAGCAAATTGCCAGCACGACGGTCAACATTCCCATAACATCAAGCAATCTCCGAAACATATCGACTCCCATCACACTCCAAGTGCCATCCAGTATGGTCTTCACTTCATCCGACATGATTGGATGTCAGGTGACGTGCGTCACCACTAACGCCGGCGCCATGTTGTATGGTGGTGCTGGTTTTAACACCATCTTGACGGTCACGACGACTCCCACCACTGTGACTCCGGTGCAACCCATTTACATCCCACCCCCTGTTCGGCCTATCGATATTCCCTCCCAACCCAAACCTGTCGATTCACAGGAACGGCTGATCATCATTATCATCGTCGTCGTGGTGGTCTTGATCATCCTGATCCTGTTGATCGTGTTGGTCATGCACGCAAGCTCTGATTCCAGACCATTGCGACCCATCGCTTACACATCACAGTGACAATTTGTGTCATCGTGATTGCTTCATCCTCATGAGGATGAAGTGACGATTAATCCAGCAGACAAAAGATCATGACGACCACCACCTTCTACGTCAACGCTGGAGCTCCCATTGGCAGTTCCGGGAATATCTTTACCCTTGCTCCAGGTAATCCCAACACCATAAGTACATATTTCATGTTCAACCAAGCTGTCAATGGCAGTCTCAGCAACCAACTCATCGCACCTGCTGGTAGTCTGGGCGACAATGTTACTATTGTGGCTCCCGTGACTTTCTATATCAGTGCCCAGACACAAATCGATTCCAGTTCCGCACCGGCTCAAGCCACCTTTACCGTCGACCTGCAACTCTTTAACACTGATGCCACGGTCAAACGGACATTGGGCACCAATTCGGTCATCGTTTCGGTGCATGATGTCAATCGGCATTTCGTGCCCGTCTCGCTAAGCATTTCCATCTCACCGAATACCATCTTCACCATTGGCGATATAATCGGCTTTACCTTGACCGTAACTAATCAGAATGTGGCGACTCTCATTTATTCCGGAAGCGGTGGTCAGACTACCATGATGGTCACAACGGCTCCACATCCCATTGACGTTCCTGACATCAAACCCAACAACGATGGACGAGACCGCATTATTTTGATTGTTGTCATTGTGCTAGTGGTGGTTCTGGTCTTCATCATTCTTCTTGTCGTAATCGTGCATTCGGCTTCGCATCGCGGGTCACGAATTGTGTCATCACCACGATAAATCGTGGGGATTTTATCGCTTCAAAAACCATTTCCCATGGGAAATGGATGACATCAAATCACGTCGCCGCAAGGTAGTTGCACTTTGCACTGGCCGCATAGATAGCCACAACCGAAATGGTATACTTGGGCACGGTTTGAAGTAATTTGCGTATGGCATAGCATTCCTCAGCGGTCACATATCCAACGTGGATATTGTCGCACAGAACTTTGACCGCATTAGGATCCACTTCATTGGTGGATTCTGGCTCCAAAGTGATGCTTTTGGTTGTCAACATAACGCGAGGCGTCATGTGGCGGTACTTGAAGCCAACAACGGTAAAGAGAACCATTTTCCTTCACTCGTTATGTGAGATGCTCTCATTTTTGATGTTGGTCGTAATGTGGCGAAAATGCCATTTTCGCCACATTCAGCACCATATGGAGTGGAAAACTCCCACTCGTCGATGTCTCTCGTTGACGCGGAATCACGTTCGTGGAGGGGTATCCACGTGCATTTCGTCATGATGCAAAATGCCACCGTGAGATGGCGCTGTGGATGTTCATAAGACCGAATTTTCTTGCCCGAGCTCAAAATGTATCCTCATTATCATCACATTCAACATGTGACTCCGTTCTACGAACATTTGGGACCCTGGGAATTAGCTTTCATGGGAGCATTGGCGCGGGATCGATTCATCCGCGATGGGTGTCGCCGTCTGTTGACGAGTGTAGTGGCCGCGTTGCCTCCGCTGACAGCGGCGACACAACTGGCTAATAACTACATTGCCACACTCTTGGCCGATATCTACACAATCAGTGTGGATGATGCCGTCATGTTGGTGGTGTTATGTCGTCTGTATGCACAAATGGGGTGGCTGCTGCCGGTCAATCCTGGAATTAACATGCCATTGACAGGTTGGCACAAGGAATTGATGGATCCGGCCATCTTGCAATGCTTTGCTCCAGCGCGACGTCCCGCACAATATGTGAGATTGCTGGAAGCCATGGCTTTGGATTTGAATAACATGCCCACAGCCACTGATGCATCGATCCTGAGTTCATGCTTGCATGGTAGTTTGGTAATAGCATACATTGAAAGTTGTGCCAAAATCGACACGGATGTTGGTGTCTTGCTGTCAAATTTTGAGATGTTATCGTTAGATGCTCACGATTGAAGACAGATTGCCAATCTTTCATGCCCCTCTTAAACGTCATGGCCACCTTAACCCGTCGCGAAAAAGTCGGTGAAGGCACGTATGGGACTGTCTATACGGCGGAACAGAAAGAAGGTGATGTCGAGACAGTCGTTGCCGTCAAGCGCAACTATAAGGACCTGACGTCGCGATGGTGTGGCAACGTGCGGGAATTGGACATGTTAACACTGCTGAAAGGCCATCCTTTCATCGTGGAGTTGATGGGCGTCTGTTTCAAGAATCCCTTCACAGGGGATGGACGCCCCATGACACCTGTGGATGAGGAGAAGCGAGGCATGATGGATGACACGGTCCATTTCGTGATGGAGTATGTGCCGACACCCCTGCCCAGGTTAATTCGTTCCACGACTCTCTATTATACCATGTACATGGCCAAGTTACTGTCGCTGCAACTGCTGATTGGATTGGAGTGGATGCATGCCCGAGGTGTGGCGCATCGGGATCTCAAGACACCCAACTTATTGGTATCGCTCGACGCGGCGGAAGGACCGCGCCTGCGGATCTGCGATTTTGGCATGAGTCATGTGGTTCCTTCTGGAACGCCTCCAACGCCATCGGTGACCACCTCATGGTATCGCAGCCCCGAGATTTGCTGTGGGGCTCCCTACGGCTTCCCGGCCGATATGTGGGCGGCGGGTTGCGTTATTTTCGAGATGTTCTCGGGATTTGCCTTCCTCCGTGACTGTACTGATAACAACAACATGCTCTTCAGTGCCATTCTGGGACGCTTGCCCGTGGCACCAGATCGTGATGTGGTGAGTCGACTTTTTGCGGCGGGCCGGCCGTGTCAAATCTATCCGGAAGCTTCACCCATTCGACGGCCCAGCATCATTGAACGCATGGAACTATCTCCGGCTCGCATCACCGAATTCTTAGAAGATCAAGGGACCTTCGAAGAGCTGGCCGATTTGTTGAGCAAGCTATTGGCATTGGATCCTCACGAACGTCTCACCGCCAGTCAAGCTCTGGAGCATCCCTTCTTTGCGTGGTTACATCCGTACACGACTGGGATGCGTGGACTATATCCACCCATGGCTCCAGCCTTGCCCGTGATCAAGATCATCAGCTGTGTAGAACGCAAGTGGGTCATCAATCTGGCCAACCATTTGTACAACTCGCGAGGTCGCATGAGCTGGTACAAGCATCGCATCATGTTTCATGCCATCGATCTCTTCGATCGCTACTTGGAATGGTCGTGGAGTCACAGCACTTTAACGGAACACGAATCCACAACGGTGGGCCGACTTCACACCCGTGGTGATACGGAACTGCGCTTCTACGTGTGTCTGTATCTCTTCCATAAGTACTATGCCACCATGACTCTGCCCATTGTGTGGGAACGCTTCACGGCACCCGAATTCACCAATGCCAGTTCGCTGATTGTGGCGGAGGCATTTGAGACGAGTCTGTTGGATATCTGTGGATATCGCCTGCATCGTGACACTCTCCTAGAGATTTGTTATCAATACCAACCCAATGCCAGTGAAACCACCCTTCGCAATCTGATGTTGCAATATGGGCAAGTGGATGCCTTTAGTGGTGGTTCTGTTCGAGCGCTCTACCGGACCCTGTCACATTGAACCTACATGCCTCATTGCATTTCGCCACAGTATCACTCATCTTCGTCACATTCTCATGAGAATGTGACCGGTCTACTCGTGCCTCGGAGAAGTAACGACTGTGAAAACGCTCATGGAGAAACTTGATGGACCGACATCACGGAAGTTCCATCAAAAGTCACGGTATTTGTACTGAAGACCGCAGCTCCCACTGTATCACCAGGACTTAAATTGATCAAAGAGGATATGTTGACACCCCGAACATCGTCGGAGGCAGCCGCTGGAAAAGTTTCACTAACGCCACTCGTGACAGCTGTTCCATTTTTGGTCAGTGACACTGTGAGGATACTGAGTGAACTGGTTTGTCCTGATAATCCGAAACTGACGGAAAAGGAGGCGGGCAAAAGACCGGTGTACAAATAGTCACCACCAAAATCGTTGATGGTGAAATTGGCCACGGGACGATCCGCGTTATTGTTGATAAACACTGGCAAGGATGTGTTCGTAGTGGCGGGAAGTATAGCTCCCCCGAAGGACTCTTCTCCAGAGGCGAAAGATCTGTCTATAGGAGGACCAGGAGGACCAGTGGGACCGACAGCGCCGGCTGGGCCAGTGGTTCCAATAGGACCTGCAGGGCCGGTGGCTCCGATAGGACCCGAAGGTCCGGTTGGGCCAGTGGATCCATCTTCTCCATCTCTGCCATCCGCTCCATCGCATCCATCTTCTCCATCTCTGCCATCTCGACTCGATTTGGTTCGGCAAGATTTCGATTGTGTTGAACTGCTCCACCACACGCACAGTATGACCGCCACAATGATTGCGATCACAATCAGGGCTGACATAGAAAACTGTGAGAAGAGATCCATTTCGAGAAGACAAAATTGTCAAAGATGAACAGCTTCATTGACCAACAACTCATTGTTTTATCCCACGGCTATTAAACCAACCATTATTTGTGGTTTATCCGCAGTTGGATGCGGTTAGCATAGACCAGTCACATTCTCATGAGAATGTGGTGGAAATGAAGCGATCTTTCAATCGGCGGTAAAGACATTGGCATCTCAACAATGATCATGACGGACGGGATGACCATGTCATATGGAAGCCATGTACATCACGAATCTCGATGGGCCAATCGGGATCTCGGATAAATTCTTTGACGTGATCACACCTGTTGTCGATCAACACCACACCGCGGTACATCGCAGGCATATTAACGAGTAAATCTTTGATGATGGTGGCTTTGCCACCTGGACGGAAGAAAGTGTCTTTGCAAATCAAAGTTCGATAGGCGGCATGATATCTCATGTGAGATTGGTTCGAGGTGATCACATCACTGTGCATCGAATCGTTCAATGCAACATCAAGGGAGGCATAGCTCTCATCCTGTGTGCTGGTAAAGATCAAATCGGTGGCAAAGGGACACAACCGAGCGAAATCAACACCCAAACTCTGGCGAATGATATGCAGTCTGAGTTGTCGATGATGATTGGTAGCCTCACACATGAAGGTGTTGCCTGTGATCAAAACAATATGGGCCCCTCGATCGAGCCAATCTTGGATATAGGCACTGGTTTGAGCCGCTCGCACGGGACGCACATCCACGGGACCCTCACGGGGAACGATATCATAAATCAAAACGTTATCCAGATCCAGGCACAAAAGGTACCCGTTCAAATTACGAGGCAAGTGGAAATCAATGGCAGTAAAATCACACACGTTGGCAGCATGAACCCGTGCTGGTTTGGCACGCAGAATAAATGGAAGCGATGATTGCGGTGAAATGGGTGGCGAATAATCCGTCATGATTGTGGAACGCGGATGGGTGCTGGTGAGATCGATACTATCATCTTTGACAAGACTAATTCGAATGGGTTGGCAGCGTTTTGATATCTGGTGAGGAGATCGAACACTGTCAAGGTGTGGCAGGAGACTGAAGCTCATGTTCGTTGTCTGACGCTTGGCGCACATTTCTTGCATCATTCCTCACCGTGACCTTGAAAGGCCATATTCCGCCATATGGCGGAATTATTACTTCACAAGTTCCACTCATTAATGTCTTCTGTTGGCGCGGAATCGTGTTCGTGGAGGGTATCCACGGCAAATTTCGCCACGACGGTGGCAGATTGGCGGCGAACGAGGATTTTCATGATTCATCTCACCATCCTGCATATTCTCTGGCCAGGGTGAAGAGAAATCGGGGACTAATATGATGGTTTTGTAGGATAGAATAGCAGGAGGGCAAATGTGGCAAGGCGACGCGTAACGTCAAGAAACAGAAACACAGTTTGTCGAGTTGTGCCCACACTTGATAGATCAAAATCAACTGCAAACCCCATGTGTCTTCCCATATAATGTCAAGTGATAGCAGTAGCGATTCCACAAGCGGCACCATCTCAAGAGGCCATCGTGAATAGCAATTCATCGCCATCCAGACCAACAGTAACCACGGTGATGGCCATAACCACATACTGAGGACTAAACATATGTGGAGGTAGACGACCATTTCAAATGCAGAAATAATGCCCGTGCAAATGTCCGACGTTCCTGTTCATGATGAAATGCCACATGAGCTTCAATTGGCCAGCGCCTTCGCCATTGGGTTCATCTTTGGTCCCTTCAGTTGGTCTTTGCTGAGTTTTGTCATCTTTTGCATTTGCTATGAAATACTCTTCGTCTGGTGGTGCGAATGCAAGCACTGGAATCACTGCATCGGTTTGCGCCTCGCTCTCAATTACGTTGGAGCGGTGGGATGGTTTTGTGGTCGATGGTCGTATCACGGTGACTTGGAATCAGAAGTGTTGACATGGTGATGTGTGTCATTGAAATGATGGCTTCGATGATGATGGCGTTTCCTGTGTTGCATCATGATGGCACAAAAGCAGTGGATCTTCTGCCATCCCTGAAAATGGCTTGCTTAATCTTTGGACGTTTCTTTCCCTCCATTCGGTCGTTGGGTCATGATCACTATGCACCGCAGTTGCTGCATTCATCTGCAGTGAGATGTGATACAGAAGCACCGTCATCCGCTGTGACGATGGATTTTCCAACCAACTGTTCCAAGAGTGCTGCTAAATCCCGCCGTCGGCGCTATTTGTTTTTCTGGCTCGATGCGATGCTCAAAATCTTAAGTGGCTTTCTTTGCACTACGGCAGGACTCATGGGTGGCATTTTTGGGTGGCCCGTGGGTGTTGCCTTAGGTGGTGCCGGCACATGTCTCACTGTCTTTAACTTTGTCGCAGGATGGGATCATCTCCATGAAAAATATGCCCATTTGGAGGTGGATTTCCAACAGTTGGCCTTATCAACAGCGCCAGATCGGGATGCTCAATACGCCCGTCTTTGGCTTATATACGCACATCCCACGTTAGCCTCTGATTTCAAACCATCATGATCTCATGATAGTGAAGAAGTGATTGATTTGCTTCATCATGACGAAGCGAAATGTTGACTCTGTTAGCGATTGGCGATCCGCATTTCAAGGGTGATAACGGCGCGGAGACAGCGGCCATGGACACCCAACTGCGCACTCTGATCTCGCGCAACTCACCTGACGTCATTGTGGTCTTGGGTGATATTCTTCACAAACACGAGAAGGTGGATTTACATCCCTTTCACCGAGCGCAGGCTTTTCTGGAAGGACTTCATGCCAGCATGGGTCCTGACTGCACGTTGATCATTTTGATTGGCAACCACGACCGGCCCCATAACAAAGTGTATTTGACAGACGAACATGTCTTTGGACCTCTCAAGCAATGGTCGCGCACTCACGTCATTGATACCGTGCAACGATTGGAGATGAAAGGCTTTCACTTTGTGGCGGCACCCTACGTAGAAGCAGGACGCTTCCGCGAAGCTCTCGCGACAGTGGGGGCCGCTGACGCAGAGAATTATCAACTGCACGGCGTGGACGTGGTGCTGGCTCACCAAGAATTTCACGGAGCCAAGATGAATACCATCACTTCTCATGAAGGTGATCCATGGCCGGAAACAGCCCCTCTGTGTATTTCGGGTCATATTCATGATTACCAACGTCTCCAATCCAATCTCATCTACACAGGAACTCCTATCCAGCATGGCTATGCGGACACACAGGACAAGACCATTTCTCTCTTCACCTTGTATTCTCCACAGACCCCACATGAGTCTTCTCCATCATCTTCTTGTGACCGATCTCCCATTTCCGAGCGTCTCAAGTGGACAGAACAACGCATCACCCTGCAAATTCCGCGGCGGATACAGGTAACCTTGACACCGGAACAACTTATGACCTACGTTCCACCCACCGACACGCATGTCAAGATCAAGCTGGAGATTGATGCGGCGCGGGTGGATGCAGTGATGAAACTGCCCGAGGTGCAAACATTATTAGCGCGGGGCGTTCGGATCATTGCCATGCCCACGATTACCAATCCTGTGGTATCACTGATTCCCATTGCTGTTCGGAAGCCTTTTCACCAACGTCTTGCAGAAGCCATTGCTTTGTGTGAGGTTGATGTTAGAAATATCAGTCAAGCATTGTTTCCTGCGTTGTAATTTCGGGCACCCCAAATGAGCTCTTCACCACTTTTCAACACCCTTCAACTTGATCCCATCATTCGCGACGCCATCGACAAACAATGTGATCCTTACATTCCTCTCAGCATTACCATTGATGGCACCCCAATGTCTGTCATCCATCATCGCCACGAAGATGGCGGCGGTGGTGATGGCATTCTCTACATCCCTTTTGCTTTTATCCGCATCGAGGGACATATCTTTGCCATTGATGATCCTTTAGGGATGGGACGTTTTGGTACGGTTCATTCCGCCTACGATCTGGATACGGACACCTATGTGGCTTTGAAAATTCAACCATCGATAGCCCGAGCGCGGGTGGAAGTCAAGGCTGCTCGCTGCTCCCAATTGTGGGAACATGGTCCCATTCGCGGTCCTATGGAACACGAAGGTCTTGCCTATTTTACTATGCCCCTGGCCACCAACAACTTATGCCAATACCTCAAGACACATTCCGACATTCCCATTACTCTGGTTCTCTCCATCTTGGAGCAAGTGGAAAGATTGCACAAAGCAGGATGGGTGCATTTGGACCTGAAAGCCGACAACATTCTGATGTTTGGTGATCAGCCATGCCTCTCCGATTTTGGCAGCAGTCATCCTGTCGGATCTATAATTAAACGTATCGAACCTTCTGCCTCGTGTCGGCATATAGCCCCCGAGTTGTTTGCTGTCTCGATCAATGTCATCTTACCCGCTCTGGATGTCTACTCGATTGGTGCCCTCTTCTATTATTTGCGCCACTTCTGTCCCATCCTGCGCAGCTTCATTCCCCAATTGCGTGATCCCATTTCCACTGCTCGCCCTGAACTTAACCTTGTCCATCGTCAATTAACAGCGAGTGCGAAACGGTGGCCAACCGCGCGGCGCCGATGTCACGACACAACTGACACGTCTCAACAGGAGAGTTGACCCATTATTCTTTCTTGCATCCTCATGAGGATGCGATAGACACTCAAGTGTCATCCATACAAATCATATTGAGAGGAACTCCATATCTGCTGATACGAGCATCAAGTCGTGCCAAAAACTTGAGCCACTGTTTAGCAAAGTTAACAGGTTGATAACGATACGTGCTGCTAGGCATCATTTCATCATCACCCAAAACACCCGACATGGGCGAATCGTCTTCCTCTTCCACATGTGTTACTTTAGAAGGCTTGAAGAATTGGTAACTGACCAGTTTAGGATCGATAACGAAATGACCATCCACGTAGTGCAATCCCATGATGTTGACAATGAAGCCATCTTTCAGTATGATGGTGTCAGAGTTGAAAATATGAGCCGTGATGCCCAGCGTGATCAGATTTTCCAGTTCCTTCTTCTGTGCTCCATCCAACTGGGCTGCTTCGACAACAGTGGAAATAAAGCGATGGATGATGATGGCTCGATGGGTCACGTTACGAATGCGACCCCACGATTGGGGTGCAATATCCGGGGAAGTTGATATTGACAAAGCCAACTCTCGCTCACGGATTTGTCGATCAATGGGTGAGAGCATGTTACCCTTATCGATCATGAAGTTTTTGACTTGCTCTGCCACTTCCGCGGGATCTTTGCCGAGTTCGGTCTCATAATCACGATTCCGAACTTTATAGGTCAAGCGTCCGGTCAATGTCCCATCCAGATGCGGGGGATAATAGCGATATCCACGCCGCAACTTGCCTTCTGACAAATCCACAAGAATGGCTTTCCAAAAAGGATCGGCGATATGTTCGGCGGCCGCGGCAAAAAGAGGATACATTTTGGGAGCCGCCACGTTGGCCGCGGCCCGATTGCGAACTATTTTACGAACGGTGGGTTTGGGGGCACCACCTTCACCCGTGATTTGATCACTGCTTCGATACCATGAAGCTCCCGTGCTGCTGAAGATAGTTAGGCTAGTGCGCATGTTATTTAGATTTTCTGGCAAACTCCACCCATTTCATCATTTGTCGAAATGTGAAGTGATTGGACATCAATCAGGAAATTAATCCGCTGTGATGCATTGACACTTACCAAATGGCAACACCAACGATCTTTTCCTTTTCCAGTGAGTCCAGATCGAATCAACAAATGGATGGCCTCACGACACGCGCGTGTGTGATGGTGCTTCCAACTTTAATGGATAGCTCTGATGTTCCCGTTATCTCCACTACATTATTCGACTCACCATTGGATGTTCCGCTACGTCCACTGCGGTCATTGTCCCCGCCCGTGGTTAGACGCATATTTGTTGCGGAAGAAATTCTTGACACCAGTCCCAGTGGTGGCACATCATATCACACAGCATCTGTTGACGCACATCCACTGCCAACACCTGATATATCCCCCTTTTTGCCTCCTGCTAGCAGCTCTGTGCTTGACACATTCATTACCAAGCCTTTGTGATGAGGTTTATGCTTTGATGCAAGGCCTCGTCTGCGTTATCATCATGATGATAAAGTGAGGATGAATGACAATGTATTGCGCTCTTTGTAAATCATGCCTTCCGCCATGTTATGGCAACCATTGGATTTTATTCGAGATGGAGATCAACGCCAATTCCTCAAGCACCTCAACATTCATCCTCACACCGCCATTGTGGTCTATGGAGCTGGGGCTTGCATCACTGCTTCTTATCAAGATCGCTTGATTGGGTTCAGCGTCATTGATTCAGCCGTTATCTGCAACAATATTCAGACATATCATGAAGTCTTGAAAGAATGTCGACGTCGCGAGACCGAATGTACTACCGATAGTCTGCATGGGTACTGTTTTCAACCCATTTATGTCAATGATTCTGATACCGTTGTGGTCATCATTCGGTCAGAAGAGTTGATTGACTGTTTTGCTCATTATGTCACGCTCAGCACCACACCGAGGTGCATTGATATGGTGCCACCAACACGGTGGCGCAACACAAATGAAGTAACGAGATACAACGAAAAGAACTTCGTTCAAGCCATTGTGAAGCTCTACGATGTTCGTTTCAGTCGTCTGGAACGTGTTGGCACCAGTGTTTGGTTCGATGAATTTAGCGTCACTGTTCGTCCCTGTGAGGTCATGTGTCTAAAGCTAGGACAACGTGTCATTGTGGCCGCCGTCAATCACGTGGCAACAGGAATAGCGGCTCATTCGCAAGTGGAACAGTGGCATCATGGTCACAAGCTCATCAAAATCGTGTCAACCAACTCTCGTCGTGCCGAAATGGAAGACAACTTGCCCGTGCAATTATTTACCTTCGACTATCCACAAGGTGGTCATTGCGTCTTGGTGGAGCGTCTGGAAATGCGAGTTCACCCTCGTGATGTGGTACCGATGCATGTGTGGATTGCAACGGAGAGATTAGCATCTGCGATTGAGACGTTGCCAGTGTAATTTCGCGGGCTCTCCAAACATGTTCAGCTGTCGCGATATTGCCATACATTCCGAAGATGAGATCGATCGTTTCTTGACTCTCCATCGATGCTTTGATTCAAGTCACAAAGCTTTACGGGTGGCTTTGATCCTAGCCAACAACAACCTGATAACGGACCCTTACAACATTCCGTCCGTCTTTGCAGCGGCCCTGCCATCACCATATCGGATGATTCCCGTTCCTCGTATGCCCGCTATTCAGCTCCACCGATGGGGTAATTCTTTCTTCACTATCGGCGGTGCGGAAACGCAGGGTCGACGTCCCACCATGGAAGATGTCATGACGGTGGCAATTGATGGCACCACCCTCAGCGCTTTCCTTTTGGATGGGCATGGAGGTCGCCATGTGGCCGTAGCCGCGTCACAGCAGCTGATGCAACGGCGCATGGAATTGAGTAACGCGGCTTCAGTAACTCAAGTGTGTCGCGAGATCAACGCTTCTTTGGAAGAAGCGCACCATTGTGGCTCCACAATGGTGGGCATTGTCATGACGACACAGAGCAGTCTGCTGATGTCGATCGGTGATTCCAATATCACCCTCTTCAACCCTGATAACACCACCCATTTGCGCAACAAGATCCACTCTCCCACTCTGGAGCAAGCTCGCATCATGAAAGTATGCGGGTGTGAAGGTAAATACGCGTGTCCATGTGTCAGCCATGGTCGTGTCGATGGCATGTTGGCCGTCTCGCGAGCTTTCGGCGACTTGGCGTTGGCACCCAAAGTTATCGTCGATCCTGAGGTATTGACCAGCTCATACACTGGCACAACATTACTATGTTGTGATGGGGTTACCGATGTCTTGACGCACACCGAAATCGCCACCATCCTCCAAAACGCATATCACGTCGATCCGGCCATCACGGCTCGTATTCTGGTGGCCACCGCATATCGACGTGGCAGTGAAGATAACATTAGCGCCATGGTCATTCGTATTTCTCAGGGTTTTGACTATATCACTTCCTTCCTGCAGAGATCACCTCAATAAGCGTTTCATCTCCATGGAGATGCAATGTTGATAGATGATCAGAAGCCAGCTTCGGGTTTGGAGACAACCATGGCTCGGCACGATCCACGGACAATTTCCAACTCTGTTGTCAGAACACCATGTGCTGCTTCCAACTCTTCATAATGGGCCACAACCAAGGCGGTGGGTCCATACACTGCTGTGCACATAAGACCGGCAGGATGCACAACAGGGCACACCTTCAGTTCGGTCATACCGGTTAAAGTCGTCATCAAGGTATTCATCATGATATCGAAAGGTTGCCGAGCCGGTGCTGCCACCAAACCACTCAACACGGTGCCGCCGCCGGTACCGCTGCCTCCGGTGGTAGCACCTCGTGATTTCCATCGTTGTTCATTGCGCGGTGGTGGCGGGGTGGCCAGAGTCATGATGTCGGGAACTCCAGCTACTTTGCTGACAAAGGCCATGGCGGCTGCATCCGATTTGAAGAAAATCCAGCCGGGCGTCTTCTCGGTGCGAGCGGCGTCTTTGGTTAGGTTCATGTTGAACTTGGCACCGACCTTCTTCATTTCATCACTGTGAGTTGTGCCCCATTCTTTGTCACAGTGAATGGAAATGGAGTGCACCGTATAATCCACAATGACGACCTTGGGATTGGTGGGGCATACCAGCAACAAACGGGGATATGTATCCGTGCCCGTCATGGTGGTAGCTCCTGTGGAGGAGGCGACGGTAGTACCTCGCAATCCCATCAAATCCATTAACGTCTTAACACTGGCCACGGCTGGTAATTCCTTCAGGGTGAACTTGCTACGAATATCGGCTTCACCCACCATGGAGGAAAGGGCTGCCATCATGGCATCATCAGTCTTGGGAAAAATCCACTCATCACCCAAGGCTTTATGAGTCACTTGGTAAGTTCCGAAATATGGTCCATACAGCTTTGTGATGTCAGCACCACATCGCAGTTCCACCGTTGTGGGTGTCTCCGTCAGAGATGTCGTGCCGCTGTTATAAAGGAAGTGAGACATTTTGACATGGACATGTGGTTGGGTGGTTTCACTTTCTACATGTGCTGAGTGTAACTTAAGTCTAATGTCAACGCCATCCGCCACAGTGGCGAATGCATCCATAACCATCCGATTTGGGATTCATCGAACGGTTCCATCCCAACACATGGTTCGATAATCTTGAAGAGAACCCGTGGGAGTTCCATCATTGACACTGTGATGAGACGTTTCGCTCACTTCATGAATCTATGATTCAATCTCATTTAGATGTGGTCATTCTGATCATTGAGTCTCGTCTCCAAAAGAACATCCTAGAAACTGAAAAGCTGCACGCGATTTGCGCCCACATAAACACCAAATGGCCCATAAACCAACTCTCCCAGCTACTGAAGGTTTCCAAACTGTCGGCCCCAAACCTCGTCGTGAGGCATCCCGGCGCGCTCATCCCGCGGTGATTGTGGATGAGGCTTTCGATCGGTATTTGGATGCGCAGATGGAAGGCTTCCTGGACAAAGCTCGATTTCTCTTCAAGAAGAACCAACCATGGGCCACCGAACGTGATGCCGATGCCGCCGTCGCCGCGGCTCGTCGCAAGAAGATGGAGACCAACAAGACCAATCGGCAGGAACTGTACAAAGCATACTTGGAGATGATCGATGTCGCTGACGATTATGAACCTCTCAGCGTCGTGGCTGTTGCTCCATTACCCGTCAGTTTGCCTGCTCCCGTCCTTCCCGCTCGTCCCAGTGTTTTGCCCGCTCCCGTCCTTCCCACGCCGATGGTGCCAGCACCCCTTGCAATTGTTGTGCCAGAGGAGACACTGTCAGTTGCACCCATCCCCGCCCCAGCGGCGGTGGTTGCGCCGACACCTCCAGCAACTCTGGATCGGGCCACAGCCATTGCGATGGTTCTCAACTTGGGTACCGTTGCAGAACCAGGACCCCGCACCCACAGTCGCTTTTGGGCGATTCGGGAATCGCCCGAAGTTCCTGAGTTCATCCTACTTCATTACGAGACGGCCATGATTCCCGCCATCCTTCACGAGCTCGACAACGAAGGGACGCCACTCTTCAACATTGAGCAGCGCGCTAATCTCCTCAATCTCCGCGGGCTCATCGTGCGGGCCAACACTTATGAGATCGTGGCTCCTAGCTTCGGCTATACCCCCACTGTCATGGCCACAGCCATGCCTCGTGGCACGGTCACCGATTCCGTGGGCAGTGTTCACAACAACTTGGGCGATGCCAGCACGTCACACTTCATCGGTCACGACGCCACGTTGATGCGAGTTTGGTATCGTGATGGTGTGGCCCACATCAGCAGCCATCGCAGTATCGACGCGCGCCGGTCCCGGTGGGGTGATTCGCCCAGTTTCCCCGAGATCTATACTCAATTGGGTGGTCCTGAGATCCGCACCCTCTTCGGTGATACCTTCACTCACTCCAACTTCGTCCACTTCTTCTTGTTGGTGCATCCGTCCCTGCAGAGTGGATCACAGTTGGATGTGGGAGAGGGGTACATAGTATACTTGGGCTTCCGTCCAGTGGGACCGATGGGTGACGCTGCTGACACGGAGTGGGTACCCAAGCATGCCATCATGGATCTCTGCGTGCAAGTGGGCAATCGTGATGAAGATGGCGACCCCATCATTCCCGCTCCGCCGCCCTATCATGCCGGTGATGAGAGGCTCATTTTCATCCCCAGTCCACTCGATTCGACGCCCGATCGCAAAAATCAGGTTGATGAAGTGTTGGAACGTGGCTTCTCCAGTTTCTACACACCTGACATAGGCCTGGAGTCGTATCGCGAAACTCACCCAGAGTTGGCACCCGTTCTGGGCCCCGGTGAGTTCGTCATTGCCATCACTTACTCGGGCGGACGACCCATCAACATGGTCAAGATCGCCAGCCCCGCCTACAACTGGCGTTGCGCCATCCAAGGCAACGAACCCAACCGCCTCCATCGCGCTTTCACTCTCTTCAACCTGTGCCTTGACAACAGCACCAATCTCTTCAACCCGCACGTCTTCGATGGCATCGACAGACCCATGAAGTATCACGATCTTGTTCCTTTCATCGGGACACCCAACGAAGCGCAGTTCGAAGCTCTGGGCGCTGACATGACCACGACTTACGTCCCATCCCGACCCAATGATATGTGGCTGACGCAAACTCGGAGCGATCTCGACAATGTGGATCGGAGTCGCTTCGATAATCGACTGCTGCGGTTACGCAACGCTCTGCTCGCGCTCACTTTCGCCGTGCCCCTTCATATGAAGGTTCACGCGACTCATTTCTACGCGGAGTTTTTGCGCCGTCGCCGTGTCGTGGGAGACTTCATCGCCATCAACTGGGATGCACTCTACGCATCCTTCGTCGTTCGTGGGGAGACCATCGCCACCTCGACCTTCTTCGTTGGCATCCCCTGGCGTCGTGGTACCATTCCCGTGCCAGCCGCCGCGCATCTCTTCCGGTTGGTCAAACAAGCCGCGACCCGGATCCGTGGAGGAGCTCGCGGTCCTCGCGCGGCTGCCGATGCCAAGATTCTGGGTGTCAGTGGCATTCGCAATCTCCTCACCAAAGAGATGGGCACCTCCCTGTACCAACTCTCCACCCTCATCAACACGGCCGCGCGTCTCGCCTCCGCGCCACCACCCGTCGGTGCGGCTGCCGTCGAATTATCCGATGAGTGATTCGACGGAACATATGCATATACCCATGGGTATATTCAAGAGAAGGCCAAGCCAGGCTACCGCCGTCATCGTATTCCATTTGATGTTCACCATCAACACAATCAAGATGACACTCAGGACTGTGTATTTCATCATCTGATTGGTATTTGATGATTTCTGATCATGATCAGAAGATTTGGTGATGAGCGTTTCATCATCTCATTTGACAATGTGCTCTGCCAAATTTCAGACGACTTGTGAAAATCCTTTAATTCTGAATTGTCATCACGGAGCACATGCTCCAAAATCGCATCGTGGAGGGGTATCCACGAACACGATTCCGCGTCAATAGAAGCCTGTGTTGAGTGAATCTCACCCTATCACATACCCATGGGTATGTGAGAAATTGGCCATTTCGGGCATCACTGTGATGCAAATCGTGCGGCGATCACAAAACGGGCAACACAACTTTGGTGGCCGCCACAACAGGTGTTGTCTCACCAAAGATGGGTACAGTGGGATATGGCAAGGAAGTGGGAGCGGGTCCGGCGACAATGCGGACGGGAATTTGAACACCGACGCCAGTGGGACGCGATAAACCTGCCTCGTCGGTATAGGCGGCCGTATCGGCAGAAGTGATGATATGAGTGGGGGCACACACCATGCCGCGCCGGCAACACATTTTGGTTAGACCTCGTCGATTCATCACTGTGTTGAGCGTGGCACCGGTTGTATTGATCTCGTCTTCGATGTCATATTGCAGTGAGCCGAGCTGCCGACCACAACTACAGATGGCGGGGAAGATGGTCACGAAAACGTCCATTTCTACAGTCAAGATCTCGAGCGGACAATCAATCCAACATCTCTATCTTGTTCTGCATAACATGATCACATTCCTCACACGAAATTGAAGGGATGGGATCGATGTATCTGAGTCAAATGGCTTCCATGTTCTTGTTGGCTCAATCAACACGTCCGCACGAATGGATCGATCCCAAGAAGTCCAGTCAAGCTGCCGCGACCAAATTTGTCATGGCGATGGCAACATTAAGCACTCTGGAATGTGGCTTTGATACTGAAGTGATGATGCCCATGGTTGATACTTCTCGATATGAGGACTCCGAAAAGACAAATGCACTCATGGCTGATTTATGGTCCGTCTGTGGCATCGACAGTAAGCAGTATCCCAAAAATTCCAGCAAAGCATGGGGGGTAATGCAAGGCATCATGCGCAATGCTTGTGTTGCAACAGCCTTTTGCGATTGGATTAATGGAGAAGGCGGCGTCGCCATATCTGATCGAAATGGTGAGATAATCCAAATTGTGGGTCCAAAGATCATGGATTTTGTACCGCCACCATCCTTCACTTTTGTGTGTGGTGACAGAGCGATGGTAATTGTTGATTGTGAAGCAAGTACAGTGTATCTCTTTTTCCAGATCGAAGGTCGATTCGTTGAAGTCGACACTTACGATAAGTTTCAAAAGCTGCGTGGCGTCACAGCTGGCAACAACAAATCCGTTTGGATATCCGATGACAATTTGTATGGCATCACAGAATTCACGATTGCTGGTGTTGGTCGAAATGCTCGTTTGAGACGATCTCGTTTCGTGCCCATTGAAGCTCTTCCCATCAAAATTCGAGGCAATTCTAAGGTGCCATGCTCGATTCCGCGGTGGAGTTTTCATGTTGACACGATGAAGATTGAATTGGCAGATGATTTGGGAATTCAGAACATTCCTGATCTTGACAGCATCCCTATTTCTAACTCCGACACTGGTCCTGCCGACATCAGGATAAAATGTCAAGTTTGTGGCAAAAAACAGCATCATCTCTATGAACCTCCGGGTCACGAAAACGCATCTTGTAATGTTGCTTTCTCACGTCATGGCAGAGAGCCACAACTGCCACCACTTTCCGTGAATTATGCGGCCATCACATTTGGTCCGATCCGTTTCATCCCGGGAACGGGCAATTCTGTCGTTGCCGCAGACTGGACCACACCCGTGACCATTCATGACGATATTGATGTGGGTGTTCATTGTGATTTAAGCACCATAAGCATAGCTCCCACAGGTCGTTTCTTTATGTTACCCTACTGCACGGGTTGCCATCATTGCAAATCTTGGCCATTTCGGAGTGTCAGCGTGGTTTTGTGATAACGATCCATTTCATCCTCATGAGGATGAAATGGAAACAAGAACATGGAGAGAAATCTCCTGGTAGGTCGATTCGACATGATGAAATGTGAGGAGTGTCCATTTTCAACCAGTACATCTCATATTCTCATGAGAATATGTCAACCTCGAATGGGTTGAGTTATTTGAGACATGGCAGTGCCATCAAACAAATATACAGCCAATTATGACTTCAAAGCTTTATTGATACAATCCTTGGTGCCGCGTGATTTCGTAATATCACCGTGAAAAGCCCACACGCAGACTTGCATGCCCGCCTCCTGTAACTCAAGCAGTTCTTTGACCATTTGGGTGTTGCGAACGACACCGCCACCCCGACTGATGCTCCAATCGGCGGGTTTGCCTAGCACTTCCCAGCCTAACTCCAGGGCTACTTGTTTGCACTCCAAATCAGCACCACGGCATTCACCTTCAATCAGAATTGGCCGCAAATCTCGATATGACTCTAGAATGTATTTGACGCCTGGAACATTGTTCCATTCACGCGCTCCTGTAACAAGAATGGCTGCCATTTATGTCTCACATATTGGTCAAGCTCTTCATTTTGATGAAAATGAAAATGAAAGGCTATGACAAGGCCTTTGGAATCAAATGGCGTCCACGTTCTTGTTGAGTCAATCGATGCGCTTGAATGATTGGGTTGATCCGAAGATGCCTCCCCGATGCAACACAACCACATTTATTGCTGCTATGGCGAGTTTAAGCACCGCAGAATGTGGCTTCGACATTGATACGGTGGCTATGCCAAAAGTTGACACCTCTCGCCATGAGAGTATTGCCAAGAAAGAAGCACTCATGACAGATCTATGGTCTGTATGTGGTGTTGATGCCAAAGAATATCCTGTGCGTGACACTGGATTATACTCAGTGGCATCAACCTATATCATGCGCAATGCTTGTATGGCAACAGGGTCATGGTCCATGACTAACAATCTCCTCATTTTCGATAGAGACAATCATATAACCTGCATAGGTAACTTTGGCACGTGCACGGTGCCACTGTCCTATGCGTTTGTCTACTACGACAAGGCCGTGGTGATTATCAACGGTACAACGAGTCAAGTATCTCTTTATTTTGAAATCGAAGGTCGGTTCATTGAAGTTGACACCTTCAATGAGTTTCACGCGCCACGAAACGTCACGGCTGGAATGGGAGCCAGATCCGTCTGGGTGGCAGATGATGGATCGCACGGCATCACACGACTCAAGATTGTTGGGTTCGGGCGGAATGCCCGACTCGGGCGAGCAGGATTTGTTCCCATCGAGGCTTTGCCTCTCATACTTCGAGGGCCTTCCAATGTGAGATGTTCCATACCCCGTTGGAGTTTTCACAAGGATATGATGACAGCCTCACTGTGCGATGATTTGGGACTCGAGGTCAGCTCTCACTCCGACAATGTGCAGTTTCTGATCACTGATGCCGACATCAAAACGCCGTGTCCAACCTGTGGTGTTTTACGGCGCATTGATGTTCCTGATCGTCAACATAACTGTCGCACCTGCAGAATGGTCGTCCGACGTAAGGGCATCGAGCCGACACATTTGCCACCACTTTCTGCCAATTACGCAACCATCGAATTTGGCAGAATCCGTTTTGTTCCAGGAACCAATAACTGTGTCGTAGCAGCAGATTGGATTACTGTCATGACCATTCACAATGATGCATATGAAGTTATGGGTATTCTCGATGATCCTGACTCCATGACTATAACTCCGACGGGCCGTTGTGCCTTCGGGCCTTTCTACACGAACAGTCCTGCCGACCCTCATCACATGCGGAGTATTTGTGTGGGTCCATTGTGAAACGTCATATTCTTAGTTCATCCCCATGGGGATGAGCGAAAGCCATTGAGGGTACAAACATGAGACCATCATTGTCCCAACATAGTGTACATTTCGGCGTACATGGCCTCGTCTTCATCGTGGAGGGGATCAACACCATCACAACTCGCCACAAAGAGATCTTGCACCACGGGTGTGTAGACATCGGGTTGATCGACGTTGGCTTCCACAATGCGAGCGCCAAGATGTTCGAAACGCTTGGGGCATGGTTGGGCCAAAGCTCGTTGAATGATGTCTTCGGTCCCGATCAGATGGACGTGAGTGCGGGCCCGCGTGATGGCCGTGTAGAGCAGATTGAAGTTGAGGAAGCCGGACCAAGCCGATTTCCGAGGTGGGATGTACACGATGACGTGTGGGTATTCAGAACCCTGCGCCTTGTGCACGGTGATGCCGAAAGCATGGCTCAAATCGCCCGACATGAGTTCGCCATCTTCCTCGCGGGGTGGACCTTCAACAACCCTGGAAGTGCTGGGACCCCACTTGAAGACGTGAAGGGGAGCGGGTCCTAATCTGCCAACAATTTCCTCCAAAGTGACTTCAAAGGATTTCGCCTCAGTTCGGGTCAAGCTCTTGGCTTCGGCGATGCGTTTGGGAGTGGTGAAGTCGACCGTGACAGTGCCCGCATCCAGCGCCGTTACTGTACCTACTTCTCCATTCATGACGTTGATGACATAGTTGTTGACTGTCATCATGACGCGATCTCCCACGCACCACCGCGTCTCCTTGACCAGAATACTTTCCGCCTCACTCAAATAGATGCGCTGGAAAGCGGCGTTGATGTGAGGCAACGCATCGGTGTACGGGCAGATGCAAACGATCTCATCGAGAGGAATTCCCTCCACATATGCCTTCATGAGGAGAAAATCAAGATCCTCCTTGTCACCGAGATGTCGAGTGAAGCCTTGTCCTTCGCACAATGTTAGCGGCAGTTGCTTGCTGCGACGCGGATCCACAATCTGTTGGGCGTTACTCAACATGAGGGGAATGTCACCTGTGGTGCGGTCAACACGGTGATTGGTCGTCAAGACAAAAACGGGAATCTTGAGACACCCAATGAGATGCCGGAAGAGGCTCCCCCAGCTGATGGTAGGGAGTTGATCTACATCCCCAATGAAGGTGACTTTGTAACGCCCCGAAAATGACGTGATGAAGCGGAAGAGCAACTCCGAGGAGACCATGGAAGTCTCATCAATAATGAGATGACGAAAAGCGACGAGCGGTGGCTTCACAATCATTCGATCCATCGTCATCGCTTTGGCTGGCTCTTGAGTGGTCTCTACGATCCTGGCCACGGCTTTGCCCGTGAACGACACTACCATGTACTCGATTTTGCGCTCCTTCAATAGGCGGCACATCTCTCTTATCACAAAAGTCTTGCCACTACCCGGTATGCCCGTGATAACACTGACAGAACTAGCCAAGGCCCAGGTGATTGCATCACGTTGTTCGGGTGTGACGTTACTGCTGATGATTTCGTCTCTCATGGTGGTGGGCATCTCTCCACTATCGTCATCACTGCGACGGCGTTCTGCCGTCTGAATCTGTCGTGTCACCCACGCGGCAATGCGAGTTTCGACGAGATAGGGATGCGCCAAATAGACACTCTCTCGATCCAGGAAGATGTCGTATTCTCCCAGCAGTTGCCCTTGCCATGTGGCGAAAGTGGGGTGAGCCTTCATGATGGACCATAAGGGAGTGCATGTCCAAGCCTTCTCCATGACATGTTTGTGGAGGGTTCGGACGATTTCGCCACACACCATTTCGTCTTCCGTGGGTTCCTTGCGCAACTTCTGTGTGATGACAACGGCCTTGGCCATGGGAACGCCAGCCAAAACAAAGGGGTTCTTGATGCACTGCTCATACACTTCTCCATGCACCACCCCGCATGGCGTACCGGCCAGCATGTGGCGCGCCCGCACTTGCTTGACACAAAGATCGATCTCCGCATTGGTCAGACCGAAGAGATACAATTGCCGCATCAAGCGCTGCCGAAACCAGAAGCGCAACAGCATGGTGGCCTTCGCAGCGTCCAAATTGGTGGCCGCTTCCAATGCTGTGACAAAACGTTCGTCGAGGGTCTTGGCATAGTTGACGGCCATCTCACCCAAATAGGTGTTGAGATCTCGTTTTCCACTCGTGACGGCCGCTTCTGTCAGTGCGTCGTGCAATTCGATAATCGCATCGGCCGTGATCTTCCAATAAAGTCGTTTGAGGGCACGCCGAATCGATTCGGCATCTTGTGGAATCAGGGCCAATGGCGCCACTGCCAACTTCATTGTTTGACCTTCCACATAGGCGATACCACTGACTCGATCATCCACATGAAGAGGACAGAAGCCGTCATAGGTGACCTTGAAGGTGCCATGGTCAGGCGTTTCAACTTGAAACTGGACTCGCTGCTCACGGCGATCTGTTGGATTCACCGCCATGACGACGCCTTCAAAAGTGTGCAGCGACATTTACGTGGGAACAAGTTGAAGACCTCAAGTCAGTTCTTCGAAAGGTGACACTGCAACTGAAAAGAAGTGCACAACATTTGTGACTGCGCCAAATGGCACACAGACAGAAACCCTCAGCTGCTACTACCGATGCGGACGGCTTTCAGACTGTTGGCCCCAAATCGCGACGGGAGGCACCTCCAAAGTTAAGTGTTCCCAAGCAGCCTCCACTTCGTTATGCGGTATCAACATCGCATGGTTCCACATCAACAGTACCTGGAGGCGCCGAAGGCGCGGCATTTGACAGATATTTGGATGCCCAGATGGAGGCGTTTTTGGAGAAAGCCCGCGTTTTGTTCAAGCGATATCAGCCCAACGCCACAGAACGCCAATGCAATGATGCGGTTGTGGCAGCCCGTCGCAAGAAACTCGAAACCAACCGAGCCAATCGTGGTGAACTCTACAAAGCCTACTTAGAAATGATGGCCACTGCCAACGACTATGAACCTCTCAGTGTGCAGGTCGTGATGGTATCTCCGACCAACCCATTACCCAGCGCATAATTGTCATGTTACGACTAACATATTCCCATGGGAATAAACAGGACGCAACATCAAACTCTGTTCGAGGAAGTTCAGGGAACAACTCTAGGAAAACATCCATCATGTAAATCGCTGTTTAACTTCCATGATCACGATGAAACGTCAAAGAAATGGCCATATTTCCACATCGGCGATCTTTTTGATAGGGTAATAGTCACTCAATATTATCGCTCGTTGACGCGGAATCGTGTTCGTGGAGGGATACCCACGATCAAAAATTGGGCGCTGCCGCCAAAATTGGCAACGAGAGATTTTCACATGTCGTCACCATTCTGAGATGGCTTTGCCAGCCACCTCAGACGAGATGAATTCACCATTCGGTGATGCAACTGTCATGTTCATGAACATGACAAATATCAAGCTGGATGAGGAAGAATGGACAAGGGAAGATCTTCCAATTCCGCGATGTCATATTCATGCCAGCTGTCGATATCACGCCACCGATTCGAAGCGTCACGAGGAGCTCCCAAAATGTATGCGTAATAACGAAGCCAATCCACTGTGTTGGCGCAACGAGTGACGCTGTAGTCTAAGGGCATGTCACGGGTGATGACTTCTGCCCATTGTTTCTCACGCTGACTGATGCCATTTTCCGGAACGTCGGGATGAACCATGCGGATAGCGATATCCAGAGCCACGGTAGCCGCTTCTCGACAGTAAAGACGGATACCTACATACTCAGGATACAGTGTCACCCATGTCAAATAAGCATCCACGGCATAGCCCAATAATTTGATTGAACTATCGGCCCAGGCTGGGCTCAAGAGTTGTTCCACAATGATGGCAAGACCATAAGCCGTGTTGATGGTCAAATCAACGGGCAATAGTTCGCTCATTCGGACGACGTGTCGAAAAGGCTCCGCAGGTCGTGGGACATCTGTCTCCAGCTCAATCGTAAATTGGGGCACATTCATGGTGACATAACCTTGCAAGAAGCTAAGAGAACGAAACATGGCCACGACAATGGCCAGTTCTTCCACACTGCGCAAGGAGTTGAAAAGGAAGTTGCGACGAAGCATGCCACCCCGTGACGTCAAGACTGTCATTTCGGTAGCATCGATGGCAGCTCTATAGTAGCCGTTGTTGTGGCGCCAAGCAGGACTGACCACTGAATCATCCAGTTCGAAAATACGTTGAGCGATGGAAGCACACGTCCACATAGTGGCAGCGACGGCAAGAACATCGGGGGCGGAGACAAACATCAACATGCACAGATCCACAGCCACAAACAACTGCTCCACCGGCGCGGTGGGAATCGCTAGCATGTAATCACACAGTTGAACGATGGCTTTTTGGTGTGTTTCGGTGATGGGCAGAAGGGGATCTCGAAGGAGTGGTGGTACATTCGTGGTGCAAATTTGGCCGAACTGGCGTTCGGCCGCTTGCTTGTGCGCGGCAAGAACTGGATGATTGACAACCGCTTCGACGCCCAGACGTTGAGCTGGATTGGGGTTCAACATGCCACTCAGCAAATCGATCCAAAGTGGTAATGTCTCCGGTGGCAGCACTCCCTGGAGACTGGCTCGCAGGGTGTTGGCGCGATTAGCATCGCTGAACAGGACCGGCGCCTGTGTGGAGACACATTCGGTCCAGATAGCAACACCATCATCGGGAGCATGAGTTTTTCGGAATTGTTGACTGGTGGCTTCGAAGCTGATGGTGTAAGGCAGACGCCGAGTGAAGATCTGGAAATAGATGATACCCAAGCTCCACACATCCGTCTTGGCGGTGTAAACGTAGTTTTGGCTCCACGCTGGATCGTGCATAAAACATTCGGGAGGACGGCCGGAAACGGTGATGCGAATACGGCTACTCACATAATCAGCGTACGTGGGAAAGACGGCACCGACCATGCCAAAATCGATCAAGAGAGCCCGATATTGGGGCAGGTATGTCCCGCCGAGGGCTCCAGGAAGAACCGTTTTGGCATCGGCAATCATGACGTTGCCATCCGTCAAATCCAAATGGTAATAACCAGCTCGATGCAAGCAGCGCAGGCCCAGGGCAATCTGGGCGCATACACTGACACGGTCTGGATACAAGATGCGCGGATTCTCCGTGAAGACATGTAACGTGTAAGAAGCACGTTCCATTGTATAAGCATCGGTGGCTACACCTTCGCACCCACCCGCCGGCACCAAACGCAATCCCTTCAACAAATGGGGAGAATTGAGCCGAAAGAGAATGTCGATTTCAGCCGTGGAGGGAAAGAGGGTGCGCCCCGGTTTGGTGATCTTGATGACTTGATTACCCGGTGCCCGCAGTGAGTATACATCACCGTAGCTACCTCCGGCAAGGCGTTCGTTAAGTTGACACATATCAGTCATTTAGAAGGCTTCAAAAACGAGTGGCAATTCTGATTCATGAGCGAAAAGCACACCCCTTGGAAATGTGGACTACTTACGGCTCTTTCGAGTATGTATTGCCGGCACCACCTCCACAGCCAATGACAAAAGTGGTCATCTTCAACATTGAGCATGGTGTGGCATGGAACCCATTTGGAAAAACATATCCGAGTCCCGGCCAATGGGTCTGGTCTAATGACGAAGTGCCTGCGTATATGACCCGCGTTGCCGCGGATGGTTTCGCTATTATTCTGCACGGTGAAGACAAGCGTTCCAAAGATGCCATGGAGGAGATGTTGCGCGAAATAACATCGGCCATCATCCTGATTGTGGGGGCACCTCTCAAATCGATCTTAGATATTTTCCGTATGGTCTGGTCAGGTCGTTCGCGAGGCTTCGCCATTGATCAATATTTAACGGCCGATAATGAATTGGCCTCGTTGCCACCGTATCCGGGCATTCCTGGTTATGAGCTCAATGAGGTGGAGCCCCTGTGCATTGATGCCTTGCCACAAATTGAGGCCTTACCTCGACCTGTTCTCATCATTATGATGGGGCAACAAGGATCGGGTAAATCCACCTTTGCCGATTCGCTGCGACGCCTGCAATTTATCATCGTCAAAGAAACGGAAGCGGGCATGATTCGACGCGGTCAGACCAAGGCCGTAGCCGAATTTAAGGCTTTGCTACAGAAAGTGAAGATAGAACCCACTTTCCACGGCGTTGTCGTTGATGCAACTAGTCCCACTAACGCCAGTCGTCAAGTTTATGCTCAAATGGCGTTGGCCATGGGTATGCCGGCCATTGTGGCATGGTGCACTCGTCCCGGGTTTCGATACAACGCCATGCGCTCACAGCCCATCCCCATTATTGGCCTTCATCGATACGCCTCCACCCTGGAATCGCCCGGACTCTTCGATTTGCCTGCCATGCGCGTGGTTTGAGCGCCTTCCACAAGTGTGGAAGGTAATTTCCCATGCCACGTAAATGTCTCGTGAACGCCACTTGGTTTTGGATCTTGACTCAACCCTGGTACATACCAGTGAGGAGATGAAGCAGATATTTCTGACCCTTAACTTGTACAATGATCCACACCACGCCGCAATGCGGGGTCGCATTGAGGGTTTCAGTATCTATGATGTTTTTGATGAACCGGGCACAGGCAATGAATTGCGTATGTGGACATGTCTGCGGCCTCATCTCAGGGAATTTCTTGACTTCGCACATCGATACTTCACCAAGATCTTCATCTGGTCAGCCGGCCAACACAAATATGTCCACGCCATCGTGGATCTGCTGTTTCCCAGTTACTATCCGCGACCACCTGTCATCTTCACATGGAAGAACTGTGTCATCAATGGTCGAACCATCTTGAAACCGCTAGCCAATCTTTACACTCAACTCAAAGCCTACAACGCTGATCCAACCAACACCTTCTGTGTGGATGATCGGGCTGACACTTTCGCCAACAACTTCGACAATGCTATTCACATTCCTGTTTACGAGCCAATGACGTTAGAAGATGTGATGGCGCCGGATCCGACGTTATTGCAACTTCGAGATTGGTTGTGTCGGCCTGAAGTTGTGGAGGCTGATGATATTCGAACCCTCGACAAGAGCAAAATCTTTCAGTGAATCGGCATCTGTTGATATCATCCACATGTGGATGATGTTGTGGCCATGCGAGGTAGTTTTCGCCATTTTCATTACATATCATGGATTATGGATAGGGTTGTGATTGCCTAATATGATCTCCTGTTGGCGCGGAATCGTGTTCGTGGATACCCTTCCACGAACCAAAATGGTGGCATATGCTCTACCAACTGTCATAAGAAATGAGCATATGCTCATTTCAGGATGTTGAACGTTTTCACGGGTTATCATAGAGCGGAGCTTGGTTCATCATCTTGATGGTGGAGTAACAACATGATGAAGCGAAGTCGTCGCGATTCATCTCCATGGAGATGAATTAGTAATGTATGGGTGGTTACAGATCGATGGGCTCACCAGCATTCTTGAAGTTGTACTTGAAACCGAGAGAGCGAAGCCAGGCGCGCTGCTCTGCGTCAATTTCACCCAATTGATCGGCCCAATCACGGGGGATGGTTGATGATGGTGTGACATTGAAAGGGACAACGCCGATGCAGATATCATCATCGCCACTCTGAATGATGGCAAGTTTACGATAAGCTTCGTCTGCGGGCCATGCGATGCCGTCGAGAGACGGATTGACGAAAGCCTTCAGCTTGGGCTCGTCTTCTTCGGGTGCTGCGCCCGTTGGCGTGGGTGGCGCATCACCCACCACCGCTTCGGGAATTGATGCCACGGCCGAGAGTGGTGGAATGGCCTGGGCGATTTGGGCTGGCAAACGTGGGGGTAATCCAATCGCAGGACCTGCGCCGGCCGACAATCCGGCCGGAAGACCAGGGATACTTGTGGATGTCACAAGACCAGGGATGCGGGGAGGCACGCTCGCGCCCGGAATTCCGAGACCCGGCGGTGCCGCGGCCCGACCTGCGGGCAAACTGGGACGCAATGATAAGCCTGTGGGCATACCCGATGGAGGAAGACCAGGAGCACGGGGTGGCTGTGGCACTCCCGTGGGTAATCCCGAAGCAAAGGCGCGAATCGGCTGTGGTGCGTTGGGGACCGTCAAACCAACTGTTGGTGCGCGCACGGTGCTGGGAGTCGTGCTTCCAGCCAACAACTTCTGTAGAGCGTTGGTAGTGTGCTTAGTGCAAGGACCACAGCGATAGTCGTCGGGTTTGGCGGCGGTGGCAGCATTAAGGGCAGGAGCGCCACACACTTTGTGTGCCTGTGCCCCACGGCTGGCGGTGTACGCACAAATAGGTTCCCCACCACTGGCGAGATAAGCCATATAGGCATCTTTACTCAAATATTGGGGTCCCGTTCCCGCGGTTGCGGCTGCAGCTGCACCACGCTTCCGACCGCCGGACGGTGCGGTTGCATTGGGCACATTAACCAAACCACCCAAAGCTGCGGGGATCGCCAGAGGCATCTTGGTCGCTTTGACAGCGGGAACACCTGCCTTTGTCAGACCAGCATAGGTTGTCAACAATGCCTTCACTTGGGCCACAATTTCATCTTCGGGCAGCGTCGCGGCGTGTTCCATGGTGAATTTGACCACTGCGGGCACGAATTCGTCAAAGACTTCACCGGCAGCGCGTTCGAGTGAATGAAAAAGTTGAGTGGCCATTTGGAAGTTCTCTTGCCCCAACATGAGGCTTCAGTTTCTAAACCGATCTCGATCGATTGGTGGCGGCAGATTCATTCGTAATGTTTTCCCGCTCAATCAAATGGCAACCGAGTTTTCTTTGATTCCCGACACGCGGCGGACGGTCATCGAGATCGTGGCCTCGAGCAAGTGTGCACAACCTCTCACCGACGAGGAAGTGTTGTGGGCGGCTGACACCATTCTGCCCCTGTTGAACACCAATCCCGATTTGGCCTATCGCAATTTGGCTCTGATCGACCGACGGGGCTGGATTGGTCGAATTGCTTTGACTTACGCCTTGAAGTTTACTCAGGCGGTGCATGGATTTGACTCGGTCTCACTACAGGAACTGTGGGCTGCGGCTCCTTTTCCCGAATTGGATTTGAACCCATACTTGTCGGAAGCCCAAGTGGTTTACGTGTCCGAAAAACTGCAGGCAGCGACCATGATCATGAACCATTTGTTGGTGTCAGGACGGACTTCCGGCGGCAATGGTGAGGACACTCGAACTCAGTGCATGCGGGAAGTTTGTGTACAACTGACCGGGGAGGACACGCCCTTCATGCAAGCGACGGAGAATTTCTCTGTTTGGGTTCCCACTCCCGAAGGCACTGGGCAATGCTTTCCCTTGCTGGAACTCATTACACTTCTCATTGTTGGTTCCCCTAATCCACTGACAGGCATTCCCTTCTCCCAGCGAGTTGTTAATTTTGTCCAACGTGTCTACCCCATTGAGACGGAAATGGTCCGATACTATCTCACTTCATCTGGCATTATTGTCCCCGCGACGGACACCGTCTGAAGTTTCCCGCATCTTTGTGGCGAACATATCCACATGTGGATATGAAGATCATTGGTGGTTTGTGTGGTGAAAGGAGCCGGTGGATACATCGAGATGCACCATGGGCTGGTGAACATTGACTCACCTCGATGTATCCACCATTCTTGCCCGATTCATGTTGATGGCAGGATCGTCACATAATCGACCCGCAACCTCGCGAAATTACATTCGCTGCAGATGATCCAGGGCATTCTTCCGATGTCGTGCTGGGCACTGCACATTTGATCGATGTTGTCATTGTGGCGTGATTCGTGACAAGGTGATTCATTGTAGATATGAGTGAATGGAGTCACTCATAGTGGCAGCAGATTGGCCTCATATCGAAGACAATCCCGACACCGATACTTCCATGGTGCGACCAGTGTTGCCACATTGACCGCGGCTCGACCACATCGATCGATCGTCGTTCCTGCAACGACCAATCTGCAACAAGTCGACACAAAGTCTGGTTTATCAAGGCGAGGAGGTCGTCTCAACCGTGTGTTGTTAGACATATGATCTTTCCTTGAAGTCGAGAAGATTCGCATCCGGATATGGAGGCAAGTTGCGCTCGTGAAGTTGACAGATAGAGCATCGATGTTCCCAATAATTGATGGCCGCGGAAGGTGCAGTAACAGGACGACCACAGATGGTATTTTTATGCTTGCCATGAGTGATCAATTTGCTGCACACCGTGATATTGCCAGTGGCTCGATTCTCTGTATATTCGGCTGGTGTCATGAAGCGATGCACCAAGGAAGGATGTGTCATTTGAATTCATGTCGGTTCAGATGGGTTCACATTTCATTTACCTGTTTGTGGTGATCATGGGATGGAAGCATGTTGGCTTGATGTTGCAGACAAACATGACATCGATGATCCCAGCATGAGGTAGTATTACTGGCATTGACCGCCCGTCGGCCGCATAAAGTGAACATGCGTCCCCGGGAAGTGAGACGACTGCAAATGGGTGGTGAGCTATCGGCGAGATATCGAGCATATTCCTCCATTGTCATGGGACAACAAATGCGCATTGAGGATGTCATATTAGTTTTCTTGGCGGGTCAAAATGGGTATCATCCTCACACTCTTGTTATGTATCGTGTTAACACTTCTGGTGGCCGCGATGACCGGTTTCTTGACGAAAGCGGCGGCCGCGATGCACGTGGGTTCCGATCCCTATCAAAAGACAGCCCACAACATCCTCATTTCGGCCAGCGTGGTGGGTTGGGTAGCCATTGCGGTCATCATAGCCGGATGCATTGCGCTGGCCGTCTTCGCCCCGGAAACGGCCAGTGCAGCAGAAGAATCACAGGGCATTGCGCAATATGTGCCCTTGTTGATTTTTCTTGTCATTGCTGCTATCTTCATCGCTATTGGCGTTTTAGGTGTGGCCGCCGCTTATAATATTCGTAAAGGGGCTGATTTTAGTCAGAACCAGTTGTCATACAAGTATTGTGCTTGGGTTGGGGGTCTCAGCGTTGGTGCCATTGGCTTCATTATTTTCTTCTATATCGTCAAATCCATCGTTGAGGCTCACGAGAAGAAGGAGGCGCAAATAGCCCTTGTACGCAAGGAATATAACGAAGTTCAAGCCGATGCTCGACTGCATCAATTGGGTTTGGATACACAGACGAAACGTCGATGAAACTTCCTTGAGGACATAGCTTCACTTTGAAATGTTGCACGCATCATCCCTCATCAAGACCGTTCGGGCATATGTTCGAGTCCCCAACAGCGCCAATCACATGGTGCAAGAACTGCAAAAGTTTCAAATCGAACGTGAATGTGACAAATTGGGTTGGTCTCTTGACCGAATTGTCTATGATTGGGGCTGCTGTGGCGACACTCCACCTCAACAACGAGAAGGGCTGATCAAACTGATGTTATTGGTACAACCAGGTGAGGTGCTCATGGTGGCGGAACTGGCTCATCTGAGTCAAAAATCAAGTCACCTGCAAGAAATGATAGAGTGGTGTCGATGCCGTGATGTCCAGTTATATGTCGTTTCACACCAAACTAACATCCTGTCAATGGATAGCACCAAATTGCTTCGCTTGTGTTTTTCCGAGGAGGAACAGTTACGCTTGGAGCGTTTATATCAGCAGTCTCTTGACGCTTACATTAACAGCGTCAGAGTGACACGTCGGTGAGAATATCTTGCTGTTCATCGCCATGGCGATAAACTTATTAAGCCAGCTGTTTGATGACCAAATGATGGGTCAAATTGTTGGATGATGCTGACATCGCCGGAGCAACGTTGAGAAATAGGTTGCTCATTCCTGGATTGGCCACCGATAATGTATAGTTGACGAATGGTGATGTCACCAGCGCCACACCAGAAAGTTGTGTGATGTCAACTCGGGCTATAATATCAGTACCTATAATTGTAGGAGTGAGTTCGGCGCTGTTTAAAGTCAGAACAAGTTGAGCAGCTCCCACGACCCCGACGCAATATGTAACTTCATAGATGCCAACATTATGGAGCATAAATTGGTTGAAGGTCACTTGGGTGATGCCACCGCCACTGGAAGCTCCAACCACTGGAAATGCGACGGTGCCACTTGGCGGAATCGGATTGGGATTCTGAGAGGGCAGATTTGCGTAGAACTCGGCAAAATTAACAAGCGGCGCTGGTCCCGGAGGGCCTGGAGGTCCTGGAGAACCTATTCCCGGCGGTTCTTGTGGTCCCGATGGACCCGGCGGCCCCGGAGAACCCACTCCTGGAGGTCCTTGGAGTCCCATGGGGCCGGGGACGCCTATTCCTGGTGGTCCTTGTGGACCTGGTGGTCCTGGGAAACCATCCTTTCCCGGAGACGACAGTTCTCCAACAAATTCAGGCAACGACTCCAAATTGGAGAGTTGTGATCGATCCATCGTTAGCACATCAGAATTGGACGACTGTTCCTGAGTTCTGGATATCATAAGCACAATCGCGATTACGACGACCGTGACTAAGATCACAATGACAATGGTTGCATGAGTCATTTCACTATGAACACTAATACCAATTACTTCACGCGATATCACCATGTGTCATCACATTCTTCCGCGTCATCTTCCTGATGTCCCCACACAGGCCCATCGTCGTCAAGATCAACCCATGTATTTCGTATTTTGACACGACCCCGCAAGATGGGTGATGATAAACCCTCCAGGTCATCCGATAAGGAGCGACATCGATCGCACGGACATAAGCCAAGATGGAAACGTGTTTCTCCCTTCCACAAGCCTGCATTGTAACCAGTACAAACAACATTGCTTTGACATTGCCATGATGTGAACCCCACCATGTTCAAGAAACTACCGATGTGTTGAGCCACATCCACACAAGTCAAGAAAGTAATGATGACGAGAGCTGATTCGACATAGGGATGACCTCGCAACTTGCCATTTTTCTTTCGCAGTAATCGAGAGTTATGTGTCACCATGTAATGGTGTCGATCTGTGTGACCGCGATAACAAATGGTTGGTACACAATCCATTACACGCGGTACTTCCATCGGAAGACCACGAAACCATGCCTTCAAAGAATGATCTAGCATCGCCACAATGATGGTGCCGCGCATGGAATTGGCCACGATTCGACACACATCGGTGGCCAACACTTCAGTCGTTTCGGTGATGTAGGTGAGGACATGCTCGCTGAAGTGGTAATGATGACCGACGATGTTGGGATAGATATAAGTATCCGTGAGATCGCCAAACCATGCGGTGATGCTTGCATAACCATGATGCAGGAGAAAATGGATAGCCATGTACGATTTTGATGGACTGTTGAAATTCCCAGCTTGCTCAAATGAGTCTTCCTGTCATTGTCATTGTCACGAGTGGTCAGTGTGGTCATTGCCTCAACGTGCGGGGTAACGGTTTTTTGATGGCCCCCGATGCGCGACCTTCCATCAAAGGTCGTGACCAACGTGGATGGGCTTGGAACGAGGAGTTGATGCGAGCTTTGATTCGAGGCGGTGACGCCACCGCTGGAAGCAGCGAACCCAAGTTTCGACTCTTCGATGTCTTCTTCGCCACCTTGGCTCCCACTGCCATCCAAGAATTTTCCGAATACACCCTGTTGCCAGACGGTCATGTTCAACGTATCATGCATGCCAGTACACCCACCGGAGGTCTTACTACTATGACCACGATTGGGTATACCACCACCATTCCGCGCCCCAACATTCAGAATGGTATCATGTACGCAGATGCACTCAAAGACGCGTTGCCCGCCAATCTGGGAGATTTCGTTTTCGCATATCCCGGTTGGTTGTATTTTGACGGTAAGATTTGGGATGCGGCTATCGAGAAAGGTGATCCATTGTATGCTCAAGCTATGGGTCTGTCAGTCATTCCCAAACCGGGCGGTGGTTACATGGTGGATCGACGGCGAGAAGCCATGGGAATAATGGGTGATCCCGTTAAGATGGCCCACGACGTTGCGACAGGCAAAATTTCACTGCGTCCCAGTGGCGTATCATTTACGGCCGCACCACCCGTACCATCTCCGCCGTCGGCTTTGGCCAAGGACTACTTCCAACTGTATCCAATGCTGTGATGGGTTTTCCAACCCTGCCAAATGACGCAATTTACCGATATGGGTGCGAGAATGGTGTCCTTCGAGGCATTGTTAGATGATGCGGCCGCGTGTCCCTTCATTCTTAATGACGCCCCAAGTGTCATGTTATGCCGATGGCAGCAATTAGGTCGTCCGTCCCAACAAGTGCTGCGCAAGAAAGAATGGAGCGATCGACAACGGTGCATTAACGTGTGGTCACAATATTATGATGACTTGCTGGCTCGACTTTACATTCACGCCGATGAGACCGTCACCTATGCTGATTTTGTCGTCTTTTGCTACGAATCCACGGTGCCTGTTGTGGGACTTAACTACGCGTCGGGAGGTCGAGTCTTGGTCAATTGCACGGCTTGAGCCATCTATAAGAGACCTTATCGAAGAAGCATTTCATCCACATGTGGATGAAAGATGTTTTGATCATTGACGCGATGCGGTGGCGGGTGGTGGCAGGCCAGGCACATTGCCGGGACCCGAACTCAACATTTGAGCCAGGCGACTGGAGCCACCGCCAATCGGACGGGTCATAGGGAGAGGTGTTGGAAGAGGTGGCGGTGCCGTCGCGACAGGCAAGCGGGGTGGTGTGGAATGGACCACTGTGGCTGGTGGCGCTTCTACGGCATCAGCTTTGGTCGCTTCTTGTCCGGCAGGCCCGGCGGTAGACTTGCCACCACCGCCGGCAGCGGCACGAGCGGCCATCATGGATCGATATTGGGCCGTGATGGTGGCGGATAGCACTTTGTCTTGAGAGAGACGTTCCACCGTATCGCGTTGGATGGAGCTGACGCCGGCCTCTTTAATCTCGCTGGCTATCACCGCTGATACAATCTTCTTTTGGATAGAGGCCTTGGCGCCCCCAAAATAGATCTCGGGCATGGTAATGACAGGGATGAAGCTGAATTGGCGATTCTCCAAGGCCCACCATTCCACCACCGGTGCTATGCCAGTAGTTTCATCAATCGGCATCAGGAAAGTGGTTTGACGACCCTTCTTGCCGTCTGCGGAATCAGCATAGTTGATGAGCGGGAAGAAGGTAGTGGGATCGCGGCCAGCATTACCCGGACCTGTGGGCATGTGAATCGGATATGCAAAAGCGAACTCCAACCCCGCCTTGGAAGTCATGCGCTCGAAACCCTTGATGCTGGCACGAGCCTCAAAGATCCGCTCCAAACACTCGTCATACAATGTCTTGTAGAAGGCAATGAACGCCGTAACTGCAGGGTCTTTGGTGTTGAACTGAGTGAAAATAGTGGTGCTGGTGGTGCCGTTAGGATTGGCGCGATATTTGATCCCGAGTGGTGTGGTCAGAATGGGACCTTCGACGCAGAGTGGGGCGATAGTATCAACAGTTTGTCCGTCGGCAGTGGTGACGGAGTATCGGTATTGAAGGGGCATGGTGCTATATGCAATGACGGGACCAAGAACGGTGGGATTTTGTGGATCAGGTTTGGCCTTAGAAGTCTTCGGGACGATAGCCGTCTTCTCGAGGCGGTTGACGTCGAAATCTGAGAAAGGGATCTTGAAGCTAGACATGGCGGATGGATTAAAGATGATCTATTGGGTCGGGAGTTGTCATCAATTCAATGTATTGTGCAGAAATCAGTGATGACGGTGCGTCACCGATCATTTGTCATAAAACCGTAAAGTGAAAATAGGTCGATGCCTTGCGTCGCAAGGCAAACCCATGGATCCCGTCAGATGGTATGGTTATCTCGTTCCCGCGGAGATCACATCGGACCGGAAACGAGTTGCACTGCTCGATTTTGAAATAATCGGGTCGCAATCTTTGGTGATATGTCAACAGTTGGAACATCGCTCCTTTGCCCATTTCAAGTCCTATTTCCACTTCGGAACGTACATGTGGCGATACACCAAGGCTGAACATCATTGTTTCTTTGAGTTGATCTTCGCCAACGCACCGCAAAAGGTCTATTTCGATCTCGATATTCCCATCGCCACGCCTGTGACAATCCCAGTCGTGGGCATGCCCCTTTTGCATAAGCCATCCAGCCTAGAGACACTACCTATTGTGTACACTTCAGCACAGGCTACAGCGGCAGTGTTGGAATTGGTGAAGTTGATTCAGCAGGTGTTACCCGACGTTGCACCCACGGACATCATGGTTTTTAGCTCCAATTCCCAACAGAAGAACTCATATCATGTCATTGTGGATCGGTGGTGCCAGGCCGATTGCACCGAGATTCGCGCCATTCACGATGTCATCATGAATTTGGCCGGGCCCATTCTCAAGGCGGTAACGGATCATAGTATGTACAAGAATCACCAGCAGTTTCGGACGTATCTGTCGCGGAAGTTTGGGTCGGAACGCACCAAAATCGTCGATCCTCTCAACATGTGGCAACCCACCGTGGAGCCGGAAGATGAACCGGAAACTTTCCTCCAAATCTTGGGGGCCAGTCTCATCGCCAATGCTTCTTACTGCAAGGTGTTACCCAGTTTTAAACCACCTGCCCCGCCACGTTCCATTTGGACGGGGGAGGAACGTCACCTTTCCAATGATGAGATCAAAGCGGCCATCGCTCTCTGTGCCGCGGAAGCAGGCACCGATGTCTCCCATTACCCTTTTCGATTTGAAGAAGTCAAAGGTGGCCTCATCGTCTTGAAGCGATTGTCACCCAGTTTTTGTCGGTTGTGCATGCGGAGTCATGAGTCGGAGAATCCCTACATCACTATTGTGGGAGCAGATCGGAGGGTATTATTTCACTGTCGCCGGGCCGAAACCCATTTCATCGTCGGTTCTCTTGGCGGTCCTACGCCTGAATATGCACCGGTGGTGACACCACCACCGCTGCCATCTTCAACATCTCCAACTGCATCCGCCCGCACTGATTTGACTGGTCTCTCCTTGTTGAATCACATGGCACAGTACAACTACGCTAAGCCCATCCAATCATCCTCTGCCCGCATGGAGACAACCAAGATTAACTTCGCCAAAGTCGCCAGTCTCTTCAGTATCCATCACTGACATCACAGATTTGGGATGACCCATGCTCACGAGCATGAGAAAAATCGTCAAAAGGCCATTTTGACGTCATGAGTGACAATAATGATAAGGTTATGATCTATCAAAATACTCGCTTATTGACGCGGAATCTGCATCGTGGGTATCCCTCCACGATCAAAATTTGGCTGTGACGCTCTGTGGCGCTAATTGGGAATTAGCCATATTCAGCCACGGATAAAGATTTTCACAAGTCATCACACATTTTGGCGGAGCTTGTCATCGGTTGAGATAACGCTGATTATCAGATTGTCACTACCATGAATGACTGTGAAGCACATGCTCAATTCATCCTCATGAGGATGAATGACGGTGAAGAACGTTTATCCTTCGAGAGGTGTGCCAGTGGGTGCAATTGGGGCGGGACGAGAGGCACCCGCCGCGGCGGCGACTTCATCGATGGAGCTAATTCCGAGACCCGACGCCATTTGGGCGGTGATGCGGTCCGCCACCTCCGTGTTGCCTCCACTGATGGCTGCGGCTTTCCGCTTGATTTCTTCCATCAGGACGGTGGCATTGACGAGACCGTCCACCACCAACACGTAGCGCTTGCAAGGATCTTTCTTGATTTGAGACGCACGAAAGCCGGGCCGCGCTTCCATGGTGTAGGAAGTGGAATCGTTGAAGCTAATATCGGCGGCCGAAGCAACACCCAGAGTGACTTGAAAGGCGTCCCCGGAAATACACGCCACATGTCCCGTGCCACTTGTGGCTCCCGCTGAAGCCACAAGTGTAAATTCTTCGCGACTCCCGATGCATACGATAATGCGAGCGGCCACTGTCATGGGGGCACGGAGAATGGTGTGAGTAGAACGTGTTGTCGCTCGCACCGCCGGTGGTGGAAAGAGTCGTACTTGCATACCTTCCACTTCTTTACCCATGTTGAAGGCACCTCGAATTTGTCGGCATAACATCTCTAGCAGCGGTGGCAAATGGGAGGCGTCCCAGAAAATGGAACCATCATCATCGTAGACTGGATTAAATGCTGTTGGTGCATCGGCGGCAGTGCAAGCATCGAGTAACGTTTGCAATTCCAATTCACTAATATCAACCCGACGTTTTAGGACGAACTTATCCGTCTGAATCTCTCCTTTTTTTGACGGTTTTGACGGTGCTGCGCGACATTTGATACAGGTTCATATCTCCTTACGCTCATCAAATTGAGTCCCTGCCCAAGAAACGTTTTTGCTAAATGCGCATCACGATCACCCATTTTCGTTGTTATGTGGAGACGCGAGTTTACGACTTTCCACCATCGGTGCTATCTCTATTGAAGGGTACATCCGGCATTGGTAAGTCGACTGTCTTCAGTGCCATCATGTGGTGTCTTTTCGGTGGTATGACCAAAATCAAGCCCAACGCCGCAAGCGGTGGCAGTGGTGGTGGTGGCAAAGATCAGCCCACAGTGGTGGTCATGGAACTGCCAGAAGCGCGTGGAATTGTGATTACAAGGACCAGCCCCAACATCTTGGAAGTACGGCTGCCACTGGAAGATCCAACGGCGGAGCGAGTGACGTTAACAGCTGACGCGGCGCAGGGATACATTGACCGAGTCTGCGGGCATCGGACTTTGTGGTTATCCTCTTCCTATATCTCCCAAGGTATGCGCAATCCCATGTTGACGGTGCCTAATGCGGATCGTTTCAAAATCCTCCACGACTTGACTTTTGGATGTGAATCGCAACTGCCCGAAAACACGCCCGATTATTATCTGGAACGATTGGATGAAGTAGCGGGACAAGCCAAAACGTATTACACCACAGAGTTGGGTCGCTACAATGGAGCTCAGGACATGTTCAACCGTCGCCGGGAGCAGAGTGACATTAGCGCGTGGCCTGTTGAAGAGACCTTGGCCATCTTGCCCCAATTGCAAGCCACGGCGGACGCGAATCGAGAACGATTGACGGAACTCCACACGAATCTCACGCAACCACAAGTCGCGGAAGCTCAACATCATACTATGCGACAGTTGGAGCGTCATCGCATCATGCAACTGGAAGCCATCCCATCCCATCGAGATGTGAGTGAGATACATCGCCAATTGATGGCCGCACGGGAGATTCGCCAAGCCTCCATCACATGGCGGACGTGGCGAGATGCCAAAGACAAACTGGATGCCGAAATGGCCACCCTTGTTATTCCTTCGACCAGTCTGCATGACTTACAGAGTCAACTTCATGCGGTGGAGGCGTGGCATCGGGCTTTCCTGCAACATGGTTATTCGCAACCCGTGGATATGGCACAACTGGCGGCAGAAGCGGATATATGGGTGCAAGAAACGGAGGCAATGATGGCGTATGAACGCCACCATGCCGCTTGGCAGCAGATGTGTCATATCATGACCGCAACGGCTCGCGACGCCCATGCCCACACCTGTGCCGAAATTCGCAATCAACACGATCGAGCCGTGGAAGCCTATCGAGGTGTGCAAGAACGGAACACCATCAAACGTCTCCAATATGAAGGAGCTTTGCAAGCGCAACAGGCATATCAAGCACGTTTTGAGGAGCGCGCCGTCGAATATGAGCGTTTGCGAGTCATGCACGGACATGAGACAGAACGTTTGAAGCAGGTGGAAGCAGGATTTCCGGAATTGCAAGAGGAATACCGCGCCGCGGAAGCATGGTGGCAGCAACAATATCCTCACACGCCCATCTCTTTGGCTCACATCGAAGAACGGGCCACGGCGTGTCGCATGTTGCTGCAAGAATTGGTCTGCCCTGTGTGTGGCAATGGTGTTACGCTACAAGATCAGCATCTCGTCCAAGGGCATAATGCGGAGATGCGCAGCCAAGCCCACCACGATCTTGCCCACATTCGGGAAACTGAGAGCACCGTGCAGGCGTATGAACGCGTCTTGATAGATGTGGAACGAGAGCGGCGCAACCTGCAGACATTGGGTCCCTTGCCGGATCCGCCCACGCCCTTCAAGGAAATGGCCATCATTCCGCTACCCGAATACGAGACCGCCACCACACCGTCACCGTTGGAACTGCCCGCCGCACCTACAGTCACATTGCCCGAACCACCCATTCGACCTACGTCTCCTGGAGCCGATCCACGGCCTCGCTTGTATCGGCTCCAACAGTTGGGACCCCGACCGGAAGGCGATGTCGCCACGATTAAATCGATGATCGCCATCATGGAGCGACACACTTTCTTGAGCACCCAATTATCGCGGCTGCCCCCAGCTCCACCACAGATGGAAGAGATAAGGCCTAATATCGTGGAAGATCTGGAGGCGGAATTGGAGGTGGCGCAACGTTATGCGACACAACGGCAACTGTTGATGGAGCAAACAGTAGTGGTACCTGATCTGCCTCTCTGTTCCAGTGATGAGATCACACGCATCCTTGAACAGCTGACCGAATCACAAGGACGGACACTCAACATGTTGACAGCCGGTGTGACGCTGCAACAACTCCATGAAGATTATGCCCAAATCGAAGACTTGCACGCGCAACTGCTCCATATCACCAACTATGAAGCAGCATTAAATACCATTCGTGAGACAGTCAAACGCATCAGCACGCAATCATTGGATGGCATGGTCGAAGCCATCAACACCAGCGCTAACGCCATTCTCAAAGATATCTTCGACGATCCCATCACCATTGTCTTGGCCACATACAAGGAACTCAAAACTCGGGAACATCTCAAACTGCAAATCAACATTCAGATCAGCTACCGAGGTGCCATCTATGACGGACCCAGTTCGTTATCAGGCGGAGAGCAAGATCGCCTCTCTCTAGCTTTAACCTTGGCCATTGCCCGGGTCAGCGGCTCTCCCATTCTGCTTCTGGATGAGTGCATGGCTAGTCTGGATGACGCACTCAGAGATCGATGTATCGGTGCCATCCGCAAATTCATGACGCATACCACCATCATTCACATCTGTCATGAAGGCATCCAAGGTCATCATGATCTTACCATTGAGGCAGCTCCACTGAGTGCATGTTGTCACTGATCATATTTGCATTCCCATGGGAATGCAAACAACTTACTCATTCAGTGGTAAAATGGTTCCAATTGGCCGGTGCTTGCGTCGAAACAGGCGCCATGGCACCATCCGAAACGACACTGGGATTAACCGCCACCGTCTTTGGATAGATAAGAGAATACAGCCACGCCAGTATCATTTGGAAGGATGTCATTTTACCTGGATGAAGTCACTTCTTGTACAGATCTCCTGCGTGGCACTGTGGAAAACATGCTCTTTTGGACGTGATGATGCTGACATGGAAGCGCTGACAACGGCGAAACTTTTCTCTTAATTCTGTCACCATCAAATGTCTAAGCTTTCGTCCTCTTTATCCTCCGCAGTTCCGAGTGTGGATCCTGACACGATTTCGGCCGCCCTCGGCGTCCTTGGTTCATCGGGTGCTGTTAACCTGCGCGGTCTGCCCAACACGGCGATCGTCTATTCCGGCGCCAGTGCGGTGCCTCAAACACTCTCTGTGCCACAGCTGCCCAGCTCAGTCGTCGGCACATCGCTGGTGCCCCCGCCCGGGACTCCTGGCGGTATCACTGCCATCACCGCAACGTTGAATCCCAACGTGTTGCCCGCGCCACCGCGTCCCATGGGAAGTGGCGATACCCGCGCCGCCTCCGCAGCATCGCGACACACATCGCCGGCTCCCCTTCGGCCATCGCGGACGGGACTGCCTCCCCCCACCTTTATTCCCACGAACCGTCGCACCTCTTTGGCATCATCCAAGACGGGTCCATCTCCTGGGCCATCGCCCTCTTCATCCGTTTCGGGAGCGGCGCTTTCGGCAGGCGCGACAAACCCCAGTTACTTCACAGCGACGGCCACAGGTTCTCAATACAGCGCCATGGGTGGTCGCTCGCCCTCGCTTCCGCCGCCATCCCCGCCTCGATCGGCAGGATTGCCTCCACCGGTGGTCCCACCTTCCCCCAGTCGATCCGCCACCGGCTATCCACCGTCACCCAATCGGTCGGCGGGACTGCCGCCTCCGGTGATGCCGCCTTCGCCCAGCAAAGCGGGTTCCCTCGTCTCTGACGTGGGCTCCGCCGTCACTTCGGCCGTCGACTTTGCCGGAGCGACTGTTGGGTCAGCCGTTGGTTCGGTTTTGGGTGTCAATGCCCTCCCCACATCACCTCTGCCTGTGCCCAGCATGCCATTATCACTGCCTCGTTCCGTGGGTCCCGTTTCCGGCACTTCTGTCTTGCCTCCATCGCCCAGCAAGCTGCCCCCATCGACGCGGGTATCATCTCCATCCTCCGTGACTGTTTTTGGCATGACGCCATCACCACAGCCGGAACCTGCGATGGTCAGCCCCAAGATGCCCAGTGCGGCGCCGGCGCCCTTTCGGACGCCCTCCACGTCGCTGCCGATGCGGGCCCCATCCGGAGCCACTCTCTCAACACCAGGCGCCGCTGCGCTATCGATGGTCTCATTGCCCAAGCCCACCCAGGCTGCTAGCTACTCGGCGTTGGCCGATAGCCAAGTGGAGGCCGTCCTCTTCAAGCACGGCTATCTGACGGAATCAGTGATCTCTTTGGCTGAGAGTGGCAGTGTGCCTTTCGTGCAAGCCTCCACCAAGCAAGGGGATACATGCTACGTCAAGATCGACCGACCCAACGGTGGCATCAGCTTCGAGTCAGGCAATCGGACTAACGTCACTATCGCCACTGGCAGCTCCATTCTGCAGTCAACGAAGGTTGATACCATGGCTTGTGCGGGGAGTGAGGTGTGTGGTGTTGCTTTCCAGTGTGAGGGTGAACTGTGCATCAGCCAACGAGGCGTCGATGGCGTGCCCGTGGAATCGACCTTCGTCACCGTGTCGAAGCCCACGGATGCAGTGATGACCCGAGTCGGCTCGCCTGTGGCCTACCCAGTGGTGACGTTGTCGGAGATTGAAGCGGATCCCGCCGGCACACTGAAGCGGATTCGCGAGGCCACCGTCCGGATTCAGGCTCGCGCCATTGCCTCCAGTGAGACCGCCATTCATGCCGCCGTTGAGGAATCGGTCCGTCTGCAGAAGTACTTCACGGATTTGGAAATCGCCATTCGCAAGATGCATGAGTTTCGCAACGCCGAAGTGAAGGTTCGCATCGCACGGTGGTATGAATACAACGCGCTGCCAACGCCCATGTCGGCAGCCAACGAGGCGCAGTTCAAGACGCTTGTCGATACCTTAAGGAATCTGAGCTTCGTCTTCGCTCAGCTCATCAGCTTCACGGGCAACTTCGAACGGTTTGCCCGCAAGCATCTGGGCATGCTGACGGGTTCGACTCGTGACGCCTTCTATTCGCTCTTCACCACCGCTCGGCGCAACTTCACGACGCAGATCTCGGGACCACTACTTAACCCTATTCATTGGAGCCTGCCCGCCGCCGTTGACGCGGTTGACTTCAGCAAATCCACCGCCACGAATCTGGTTGATGCAGCCGGGCAGAAGGTGATTTTGCCAGCCGGTCCCGCCGTTGATGCTCTGCTCCATTCCATGCAGTAAGCATTTCATCATTATTTCATCCTCATGAGGATGAGTTCGCATTTTGATGACAAATGTGTCAAAATCTCCGATGACAAGGATTTCATCATCTCATCTGATAGTGCGCTCTGTTAAATTTGTGATGACCTGTGAAAATTCTTAAATCCCAGATTGTCGCCACAGAGCCAAATTTGATCGTGGATACCCCTCCACGAACACAATTCCGCGTCAACAGGAGATAATGTGTAGTGAATTACACCTTATCAATTGGAGAGGGTATGACGTGAAAATGGCGATTTTTCATCATTTCCACATGCTGAAATCATGGCGAGCACATTATCATGATAATGTGATTGACAACGATGTTCATTGCACCGAATGAGCGGCGTGGATAACCATGATGGGTGGTCGTTTGCGAGTGGAGACGGGTGATATGGTTTGTATATCTTGAGGCAACAGAGAGCTTGCGATGGCCGTATCCAGAAAACGCACCATTGATTGTGGCGTTGGTGGTGTGGGGACTATGCTCTCCGCCGCTTCATGTTGCGGTGTGATGTCATCCACCGTCAAAACGGGATTGGGTGAGAGCGGTGCTGGAATAACTATCTTGGGTGGAGCGAGCGGTGTGGATGGGTTACGACGCAAGATGCGTGGTCGCGCCAATTGTGGTGGCACGGCAACGGGACCTTTCCAATCATAGACTTCGGTCACTGGGGCTAGTGCGGAACTGCCGGGCGACATGGGATGGGTGCGCCGATTTCGCGTCATCGCGCGCAGCGTGGAGCTTTTACACCAGGAGACTCGGCATCGCTCCACTGCTGCGGGCACGGTTCCGCCGGGCAAATGCCACCATGTCTGATCCAACGCCACACGGATCTTGGCCCGATTTTCATAGCTGACGCTGAAATCAAAGATAACGACAATGCCCGTGTAATTCTCCTCTTCCCGCGATGAAGAAACATAGTGGATAGTGAAGGGATCTTCCGTGATCCACCCATAGGTCACCATAAAATGCAACTTGACCATCAACTGGTAGCGGTATGTTTCCACGCGGGTGGTATTGGCGGGCAAGCTGAAATAGAGGGCATGTTCACATCCACGCGGGGGATAGTTATGGGGTTGTAACACATATGGTTTGATGCCGAAATCATGAACTCGGGAATACTCACTGCGACCGGCCGCTTCAATGGCGGCGAAAACATCACTTCGCAACACCGCGATGGTGCAGTTGGTGCTGCGATATTCACCCGATCCGCCGACTTTATCGATAAGACGTCGATAGTTCACGCGCAGATTCCCCACTAAGTTGGCATCACCAGCGAAGGACACAAGCAAATCACGTAACTCGGACAGGTTCTGCCCAGAACTAATGGTGTACAGTTCGAATGTTGGGACGGTCATGATGGTGGTTGATTAACAACGGGTAGTAAAGTCAAGAATCAGATTTCTGCACCCCACAAATGTCTCCCCTCAGTGCATACTTTCTGGGACTCATCACGTTCATTTTGCTGCTGCTTCCTTTCTGGTTCGTCGCTACTCAAATTCCTGCCTTCAAACAGCTCTATTCTGACAGCGTCTGTTGGCAAATATGTAGTGATGGAACCACACCCACAGAATCAATGAGTGCAAGTCTTTGAAATTGGTAAGTGATGTCATTGCAGAAGGCTTGTTATGACATTTTCATGTGATGGCGCCACATTTCAACAACTGCGCAGAAACAGAAAAACGGCGTCTCTTCAAATGTTCGATTTTGCGCCTCTCATCACCGTCGTTCTCATCATTATTATCACGCTCTTGGTCGTGATGATGGTCGGGTACTTCGTACCAAGATTTCGATCGTCGGAACATCGACGCAGCGTGCCTGTGTCGAGTTATTCCAGTCCGGCTTATGTGAGTGAAGTGGCAAGATCTTCGGGTCCTGCGGGACCGGAAGGGCCGCGCGGCCGCCGCGGTTCCACCGGGCCTGTCGGTGCCACGGGTCCTCCCGGTGGGACCGGACCCACGGGAAGTACGGGTCCCTCTGGACGCACGGGGGCATCGGGTCCCCCTGGATCCAGTCTCGGCACAGTGGTGTTTTCACCTGGCAATCCAGCTCTTGGCTTGCCTCCCAACTGGATTACCACCACGTGGGCCGATGTGGTAGCCTACATCAACGCCAACTCCAGAGAGGTCTTCAACGTTGCCTTCGACAATTCCTTCGCTGGTCCTGGTCCTTCTCCTGGTCCCATTCTCATCTCCAATGCACCCACGCTCGATGCCAGTGCTCTCACATTTGAAGCCCTCTACGGTGGTGTCGGTTCCGCTATGCCTACGCTGACACTCAATGGCACAGCCGTGATACAACAACCGAAACGAATCATTTCTCTCGGCTTGATGAACACATCGACCACCAATTCACCCATCCAATTGGTCAAACCCAATTTCCCCTTAACTCTGCTGCAAATTGGTACTAACGCTGATAACGCCGCCGGGGCGACCGTACCTCTATTTCTGATCGCCTCATCCACAACCACCGGGGCTGTTTTGGCCAGTGATTTGGGCGTCCAACTCAACAATGACAATGGATCCATCGCCCCACTCATTCACGATGCTTCACCCACATTCTCTATCATAGCTCTGTATGGAGCTAGTTCTATGAATGGGCCTAATATCATCACCACGGTTAATCCCGTCCTGGTTCCCGCAACAGACGATACCACTTACACACCTCAAACAGATCCCCAGGTCATCTTTCAGTCGCTGACTCCAATGACCGATTTCGCGGCTTTCACCGATATGTTTACCGGTCAGACTTATGGACCTGGAAGTCCAATCGTCTTTAATACCAATGGCCCAACAGCGGTTGGAAGTGGTATTACACGCGTTTCGTTGGATACCTTCCAATTGGCCAACACGGGTACATATGAGATTAAATGGCAAGCCACTCTCGATAGCCCAGCACAACTCGGTTTGTCGGTAGTTGGCACGGGTCTTCTCAACGATTCCGTGGTGGGAAATCAGGGTGGTCAAATTGTGGGACTCTATTTCCGCACCACCGTCAACTCGAACGAACAAATTCAGATCGTCAATCCTACCGCCAACAGCATCGCTCTCAGCTCACCCGGCCCCGGTGAACGTCCCAGCTCGTTGTCACTCCTCATTCGGCGGTTGGCATGATCAACAACAGATACTTTGCAACATTAGTGCTGTTATAAGCCTAAGGGCTTATGATTATCGCGATTTTGTTACATGACGGTATGCAACAAAATCGCACACGTAATATCTGGCATCATTAAATGCATCAAATACTTCTTGCAGTAATCGTCGTGGTCATTGTGTTGATCGTCTTGTGGTCCTTCCTCCATGGAGCGGCGAAACGGGGTCACAATGACAGTCGTGTCACATCGGATAGGTATGCGAGCAGGTCCCGCGTTTCGCAAGATTACGCCAGCAGGCAGTCTCGCGACGTATCCAGCCATTTTCACGAAGTGTCCTCTCATTCACATTCCGACAGTGACCCGTCGTCCCATTCCGATAGTAAAGCATCATCCGGTTCTCACTCTGCTGGTGCCCCCGGCCCACCGGGTCCGCCTGGCCCACCGGGCCCGCCCGGAGTTGGCACGCCCGGTCCGGCGGGACCATCCGGTCCACCCGGTCCCGCCGGGCCACCTGGACCCACCGGTCCCTCGGGTGGTCCCGTCGGCCCCACCGGACCAACGGGTCCCACAGGATCTGCCGGGCCAACGGGAGCGACAGGTCCTCCTGGAGTACCTGGATCAAATGGAGCACCAGGTCCGCAGGGTCCCCCGGGTCCACAAGGTCCCCAGGGAATACAAGGTCCAACAGGTCCAACGGGTCCGTCAGGAGGTGGGGTGTTGGAATATGCTGATTTCTACGCCCTGATGCCAACCGACAATCCCGCGCTCGTGGGTGCTGGCCAAGTCGTCCAGTTCCCTCACGATGGCGTTCATGATGCGGGTAATGGCATCGCACGAATTGTACCTTTCGCTGGTCTTTTCAGTGTGGCCCACACTGGCGTTTACGAAGTCTTCTTCCAGGTCACTGTGACAGGAGTGGGACAACTTGTTTTCTCTATCGATAGTGGCCTGGGACCCGTTGAGCAAACCTTTACTCTAGCAGGACGAGATGCACTCCTTAGCCAGATTGTCAATAGTTTCATCATCAACATGACCGCTGGTGATGTGTTTAGTGTGCGGAATCCCTCGGCTGATGGCATCAACCCTTTGGTCATCACACCCTCGGCCGGGGGTCTTGATCCTGTCTCGGCTCATCTCACTGTCAAGCGCCTGGCTTGAACAAGAGTTTTGACAACATCGTCGCAATTCGCAGGATGCAGCAACAAAATCGCGCGTGGAATATCTGAAACTATCAAATGAATCAGGTTCTGCTCGCTGTAGTTTGTGGTTATCGCCATCCTTCTCCTCTGCCTCATCGCCTTCAAAACACGCAGTTGCAGCAACAGTGAGCGGAAGACATGGACCGAATCGTGTGACGGATCCGAGACTTCTGAAGAATGTGACGGACAACATTCTTGGAGTGGGCCCCATCCGAGCACCGCCTCCTCACATCATGAAAGATCGCATTCGCCCAGGCCACAAGGTCCTCCTGGGCCCCGTGGCCCACCCGGTGCGGGAGGCCCACCGGGTCCCACCGGCCCGACAGGGCCCACGGGTGCAACGGGACCCACCGGTCCCACAGGAGCAACGGGTGCCACCGGCCCGACAGGGCCCACGGGGCCATCGGGTGGGCCGACGGGACCCGCAGGTCCGGCCGGACCTGCCGGGCCACCAGGACCTGTCGGTCCCACAGGAGCAACGGGAGCAACGGGAGCCACTGGCACGCCAGGGCCGGCCGGGCCCGCAGGTCCCTCCGGACCGACGGGTGCCACCGGAGCCACGGGTCCAGCAGGTCCCTCCGGACCGACGGGTGCCACCGGAGCTACGGGGGCAACAGGAGCCACGGGTCCAGCAAATGGTTTGAATGCTTATGGATACGCCGAAGGCCAAAGCACTACCGTAATCGGGGCTGATGCTGACGTGACTTTCGATTTGGGAGCCACACCATATCCGCATGCCGGGTTTTCGAGTGTGCCGGCACCGGGCGGTTCCGCGTTCGTGGTTCTCACAAATGGCGTTTATGAATTCGATTGGTACATCAGTGGTCTTCCCTCCACCAACTTTCCGCTCGTATTCACGCTATATCGAAACGGTGCCCCAGCCGTTGGCCAATATAGCTATCGGTCACAGACCACCGCCAGCGCCACTGATGTGCTTAACAACTATGGTCATGGACTGATCCAGTTGGTCGTGGGTGATATTGTGACAGTGCATAACCGCACCGTCAGTGGCAGCGACACTGTTGCTGTGACTTCGGTTCCACTGGGAGGAGAAGCTGGAGCGAACCGAACTTTCAGCCTGAAGCGGATCAATTGATCTGTCTGATGTCGCACCACATTTCATCGCCACCATAACGCCATGGCGTTGTGGCTCGTCTTGAGACGATGAAAATGCCAACATTTCCTGTTCCGTTACTATGTGGATACGATCACATCCACTTAATTTCGTCTCCAACGTGCGCGGAATCACGTTCGTGGATACCCCTTCACGAACCAAAATGTGAGCATATGGTTCTGTCGATGATCTTAAGGCCCACATTCGCTACCCGCGCCGAATGTGATCAAATCGAAGCGGTTAACCCATGTAAACGAACACTGGCTTGTCGCCATCCCTCATAATATTGATCACGTTCTCGTCGGAGATATCGAATGACTGTGGGATTGTTGGTCATATCCAGTACACTTAGGATTTGATTCCAACCCGCCCAGTATCGATCTCGCTCCACGGTCACGTCTTCCACCGTCAACATGTCCAGATAGTCAAAAGTTGTCGTAATATGTGATGGCAACACTTGAGTAGCAAGTGCAGCATCAATGATGGCACCACAACCAGCACAGGAAGACATTTTGAAGAGTCACCAATATGCATCCTCATGAGGATACACGATGATCATGGTGCGATCATGAAAGCGTCGATGGCGGCCTGTGCTGTGGGCATGATGGGAGTTAACACCGTAGGCGGCTGCTCTCGTTGCAAGCCAGCCAGAAGAACGGTGTTGTCAGGTTGATAGTTGAAGCGTAACTTGGTGAAGCCACGCTGTTTGGCTTTGGTGATGGCATCCGCATAAGCGACTTCATCAACATAGGCGCGGGCACTTTCTTGGCGCATCCATTCAAACCCGACGTTCTGCGACGCAAACACGTCCAACGCGGCTTTGGCGGCCAGATTGCGTGACTCTTCCACCATACGACCGCGACTCCCCACGATCTTCGCTGGAATGATGGCCCCATAATCCTTGAAAATCGCCACCGCTTGCGGCGACAGTACCACGGTGCTGATGTCATCACGGTCCTGCATTATGATGGCTTTAGGCATCATGCCCAAGGCGTTGACATATTCCAAAACCATCGTCCAAGGTGCCCCCAACTCGGCGCGTGAGTCGATAGTGGTAAAAGTGAAGAGCAAGGTAACAAAACGATACACGGCCATGCCCGCTTGTGTTTGCAAGGCCATTTCGTAATTGCCTTCCAGCAAATAGGCGTCGTAAAGAGCTTGGGACACCACTTCCAAAGCACCGGAGAAGGATTCCAACAAGTCTTCCTGCAAATCCACGGTGCGAGTGCCATCATGACGTCGCAGCACCCATGTGTCCATACGCATTTTGGCAGCGATAGTGGACTGATTGATCTTGCTGAGATGAGCTGCCTTCAATCCCGTGATTTGAGCCGGTGTGATTTCTTTTCCCGCCGTCTGATCTCTCCCATAGATGTATTTGACAAATCCGGCGGCCATACATGCATCACCCAATGTTTCCAGCGATTCGTAATTTTTGTTGGGGTTCCATGATTTGGCGGTAAAAGCTTGAATCCACGTTCCCATATACTTGGAGGACACCATGACGTTGCGCACGGCCTCATTGGGAATGACCCACGTCAAAATCGCGTAAATGTAGCGTTGGAAGCCCTGAATCCATTCTTTCTCTTGTGTCACAGGGGAAAAGACGTTGACAGGCAAGGCAGCACAAGCTTGATCCCACGCCGTTTCCGTGCGACCGGCCAGGGATGGCTCGGAGCGATCATTCTGGACGTTGAGACGGCTAGGTGGACCCACCGGATTGACGTTACCCAAATGTGGATTGAGCTGGACCACCGAAGCAGTGGTCTTTTGGACGGGTGCCAAGATACCTTTGGCGGGTGGTGCTGAGATGGGTAGCGCGACAACGGTGGGTGGTTTCAGAGGCACAACGGGTCCCTGTCCCGGGATGGCTCCGCCGGCTGGAGCCGGTGGCGCCATGGTCACTCGGACGGGCACGGGTCGCGTCACCACGGTGGCATTACCACCACCGATGGGCAAAACGGAGACTTTACCGATGGATGTTGGGAGTATGGCTGGAGTGGCCGCCATCGGTGGCACCACCGACACAACAGGCAATTTAGCTGGGGTCGCCGCGAGGACCGCGGGTGGAGGTAATTTGGCTGGTGTCGCTGACGCAACAATCACCGTGGCGGTAGGGAGCTTAGCCGGAGTCACGATGGGTTTCTTGATGGTGGATGTGGGGGGAGTGTCGCCGATGAGAGTTGCGGCCGCGTTCAAACCGCAGTTGTTGGCCACCACAATGTCCGTTGTCAAATCAGTGCACACACCATAGATGAGTTTGGATTTAGCGACTCCAGAAGCGTTGGTCAAAATATCTTCCCGAAGATCCCATCCCTCCACTGGAGCAACAACGGCGACCAAAGGGATTTGGGTGGCGAAAGCAAAAACGACGCCCCGATAGTATTCAAGCCACTCTTCGATGGTGCGACCGGCCACAGGGATGTCTTTCGTATAGTAATTGGCCTTGAGCTCTTCCACGGTTCCACCCACACCACTGACGGTATCAGGCATCCAGGGTGGGTCGAAATAAAGGGCACAACCAATAGGCAGAGCTGGGCCATCGAAAGCACCCTTGATGTAACTCCGATCCCCCAACTCATAGGCATTGACATTGGCCACTAACATGCGGCGACGCTCTGGATCAATCTCATATGAAACGACAGCCTCAATACCCGCATCGAGGAAAGAAATGGTGTTGCCACCGATACCCGCACACACTTCCACCATCAAAAATGGATAGTCACCATATAGGGATTTGATCTGATTGGTGATGACATCGGCTCGATTGGCGGGTGTGGCGTAGCGTAAGGTTTCGGCTGTGTAATGAGTATCCACTTGAGCTTGCAAACGCTTCCCATGCCGTGGCTTGAAGAAACCCGCCAGATAGTCAGAGTCGATGATGCGATCAGCCATTTTGTGAGCGCAGAAATCCTGGCATTGATCATTTGTCGATAAAAATAAGGCCACAGATATGCATCCATGAAGACCAAATGACCATCTGTTGTTTCGACTGGGATGACACGCTCTTTCCGACCCATTTTCTAGTTCAGTTGGCCACTTATCAGCGTGTTGCCTTTTTGGAGGTCATCTTGAGTGATGTAGAACGCTCCTTTTTCGATTCCTTGGATGCGCATGTGTGCAATTTGTTGCAACGGTGTGCCGAACGAGCCATGACGAAGGTGATGATAGTCACTAATTCCGATGATGGATGGACCATAGCTACTGCCGCTAAATTTATGCCGTTGGTGCATGCTTTGCTTATATCTACCCCGGTAACACGGAAAAGTGTGGTAGAAGTTATCAGTGCCAAGGTGCCTTCTCTCCAAATTACCACCATGCCATGCGTTTGGAAGTATTTGGCCTTCGAGCAGATCCTGATGACACATCCTGACATTACGACCTTCCTCAGCATTGGTGATTCGGATCAGGAGAAGATGGCGGTGGGTCAATTACGTCGGCGCCATCCACACGTGCGTTGTGTCAGCCTCAAAACGAT